>JACCDN010420018.1_pt1 | contig 117742 bp, 115 predicted proteins | sample 7441691 | NCBI WGS metagenome assembly JACCDN01 (sample SAMN15323439, study PRJNA562643) | freshwater metagenome | isolation source: river surface water | place: USA:Blue River Watershed | collected 2017-08-16 | reverse complement strand
TGCCTGTTGTGCCCCAGCCATAGCTGTAGTTGCGGTTGAGGTCCACGCCGTAAGAACCACCGGAATTCAAACGACGGTTTTTGCGCCACATGCCACCCCCATTTGGGTTGGTGGTTTGGTTGTACACGTAGCCATCAGGGTTGATACACGGCACAAAATAAAGCTGCATGTGATTGACCAAATACGTGATTTCTGGATTGGTGCCGTAATTTTCGAGCACATGCCACATGAAGAAAATAGTTTCCATCAAACTCATTGGTTCGCGCGCATGGTGGATTGCTGTGTACAATACTTTGGGCTCACCGCTTTCGTCTATGTTCGGATTATCTGAGATGCGCACGTGATAAAGTGGTCTGTTTTGAGCAGTCAAGAAGGTAGATATAGGCGCTTTGGCAGTGATCAAATTTGGATAGGTGGCCACCATTTCGTCTAGTTCTGCTAGCATTTCTTCATACTTTAAGTAGCCGCCCATTGTTCCCAAATTGAAATGAGTTGGGACCGCTGGATTAAAACCGGAACCGGTGCCACCAGTTCCTGAACAACTTAAGTTCTTCAAGGCACCTGATTCTTTTGAAGCTGGCTCCGCCAAAATTTGAACATAATAGGCCTGCACATCTTCGATCAAGACTTCATAAGTGAAATCATATGCGTCCATGATTTGGCGCTCTTCTTTAGAAAAATCAGAGATGAAAAAGACACTCTCTTTGTGGATGCCGTGGTCAATTGCTACGCCCAAATTTGCGAGTTTGTTAAGTTCCAACTCATTGGCAAAAATCTTCAGGCGAGAGTAGTCTTGCGCATAGCTTTGATTGCTTAAAAAAACCAAAAAGAGGATGAGGAGAGTTGTAAGCAGTTTCATGTGATGTAATTTGGAACACAAATAAACTGCATTTTCTGCCAAAACGCAATTTTTTGTACCTACTTTGGCAACCTTCTCGCTTTTAGGTAGTTTATAATTTTGAGATTGCACCCGTTTGTGTTAAATTTACTCGACGCATGTACCTATTAAGAATCCTATTTTTGCTCGGTTTTATACAAACTGCTTTTGCGCAAGAGCTCTGGATGTACCCTAATCAGGGGCAATGGGACAACCGTATATTATACAACCTGCCACTATCCTCTGGAAGACTTTATATAGAAGACCAAGGACTTACTTATTTTTTGTCCAACGCCACTTTTCACAATCACGAAACGAAAACAGCGCACGATCATCACGATGGCACGGCTTATCATGCCATCAAACATCGGTTTTTACATGCTCAGCACGCCACCTTTACTGCTCAAGATTCGAGTACGCACTACCACAATTACTTTATAGGAGCAGACCAAAGCAAATGGAAATCAAACGTGCACGGCGTTCGCCGCTTGAGTGCTAGCGATTATTTTCAGGGTGGTGACATCAACTACCTTGTCGATAAACAACAATTTGCTTTTCATCTTCAACTAGATCCACAAGCAGATATCCATCAATTTGACTTTGAACTCATCGGAGCCGACTCCCTCTTCCTTGATGCTTCTGGTATGCTACACCTCACACATCAATTTGGAGAAATTACCTACAGCGCTCCAAAAGCCTGGAACTTGCTCTCCTCGACAGAAAAAATAGAAGTGCCAATTCGTTTTGTCATAAGCAATCAGATCGTCTCTTTTCAAGTAGACGCCAGCTACGACCCAAGCTTAGCCCTTTATATCGATCCGAGTCTGACCTTCTCTACCTTTACGGGTTCTCCCGTAGACAACTGGGGCTTTACAGCAACGCCCGATGTAAATGGAAACCTCTTCGGTGGCGGTATCGTTTTCGGATCGGGCTACCCCAGCACAACAGGTGCTTTTGACGCCAGCTACAACTCCGGTACGGGTTCTTTCCCAATGGATGTCGGGATCACCAAATTCAATGCAAGCGGATCAGCCCTGCTCTACTCTACCTACCTCGGGGGCTCCGGCAACGAAACCCCGCATAGTATTGTCTGTGCACCAAATGGGGAACTGTACATATATGGCGTCACCTCCTCTACCAATTTCCCAATGGCTGGCCAATCCTATGACAATAGCTTCAATGGCGGACCATATCAATTACAAAACTCCCTAGAATTCAATGGTTCAGACATCTATATAGCGCGTTTTAACCCATCCGGAACCGCGCTTTTATCCTCAACCTATGTCGGCGGCACCAGCACAGACGGGCTCAATTCTGCCAGTTTGTTCTACAACTACGGCGACCAATTCCGCGGAGAAATCGTTTTAGACGCCAACCAAAACGTGTATGTTTCCAGCACCACCACCTCAACCAATTTTCCAACCCAAAACGGTTTTCAAAGCTTATTAAACGGTAGCCAAGACGCAGTTATTTTCAAAATGAATGCAGGCCTCTCTCAACTGATGTGGAGCACCTATTTTGGTGGTAGCGGTGTTGAATCTGGCAATTCCATTACGGTTGGCAGCAATGGAAGTGTCTACGTAGCAGGTGGCACCACCTCAAACTCTCTCGCTATTACCGGCGGTCACGACCTCACTTTTAATGGAGGTAGCGCCGATGGTTACGCACTGCGCATCAACGCAGCAAGTGGTGCGCTGCAATCAGGTACCTACATGGGCCAGTCCGATTACGATCAAACATATTTTGTGCGCACAGACATAGACAATGCGGTTTATGTTTATGGCCAATCCGAATCTTCTTGGGCCATCACACCTGGGTGCTACGGCAACGCCAACTCTGGGCAGTTTTTGCGCAAATATGCCCAAGATTTATCGGTTACCAACTGGACCACCATGATTGGCGCCGCTACCGGACACGTCGAGCTCTCGCCAACTGCCTTTCTCATTTCTGACTGCTACGACATCTACCTTGCGGGCTGGGGCGGCCAACTTAATCAACTTTACGGACAGGCCTCCTTTTCAACCACCAATAACTTTCCAGTAACGCTAGATGCCTACCAACTCAATACAAATGGCTCAAATTTCTATATCGCCGTACTCGACCAAAACGCAAGTGCGCTCAAGTACGCCACTTTTATGGGCAGCATGAGCAGTAGCTCTAATCATGTCGATGGCGGCACCTCCCGCTTTGACAACCAAGGCCGCATCTACCATGCAGTGTGTGGTGCTTGCGGTGGCAATGATTTTGGTTTTACCAGCACCCCAGGATCTTGGTCGCCAACCAATCAAAGTAGCAATTGCAACTTAGCCTGTTTCAAATTTGAATTGAGTACAATTGAGGCCATTGCCGCACAACCTGCACCACTCATTTGCATACCGCAGAGCGTATTTTTTGACAATAACTCGCAAAATGCCAACTCATTTTTCTGGGATTTTGGCGACGGAAACACCTCCAATGCCTATGAGCCTATACATGCCTACCTCACACCAGGAGTATACGACGTATTGCTCGTTGCATATGATTCTACAGGTTGTTTTACGCCAGATTCAGTAACTGTTACTGTTAACATTGGCGCATTCACTGCGGGTGCAATACAGCCCACAGCTAGCATTTGTGCTGGCGATTCCTATCAATTAGAAGCGTTTGGCGGAAGCAATTATGCTTGGTCTCCGGCCAACGTCCTTGATGACCCAAGCAGCCCGACGCCAACGGCAACAATTTTCACTACCACAACTTTTTCTGTTATCGTTTCCGATTCTTGTGGATCAGACACCTTAACACTAACCCTTGACGTCAGTATTCCAAGTATTACTTTACCCAACGATACCACCATCTGTATTGGCGAAAGCGTTAACATCAGTGCAACGGCTAGCGGCAACATCAATTGGTCGCCAGGAAACTTCCTAAATACCACCACAGGTGCTAACGTCATTGCAACGCCTCAAAACAACATTACCTACACTGCAACGGTTACTTCAGGCATTGGCTGCACGGCCCAAGACTCCATCAGCATTACGGTCTTTAATAATCCGCCTCAACCCCAACTCATCGACAGCGTCAATCTTTGCTATGGCAGCAGTATGCCCCTTACGGCATCAGGCGGTACCAGCTACTTTTGGTATCCGAGTAACAACCTTGTCGGCGCAACAAACCAAACCGTTCAAATTAGCCCTTTGCAAGGCCAATATTACTTCGTAGACGTCACAAATAGCTGTGGAACCGAAACCGACTCTGTTTGGGTCTCTATCCTAACTGCCCAAATTACTGCCGGAAACGACACTATTGTATGCCCAGGCAGACCTGCAAATCTTTGGGCAAGTGGCGCGCTCTATTACGAATGGAGCCCGAGCGCTAATGGTTCAAGTGCCAACGGTGCACAAGTTAGTGTATTGCCTCCTTTCAATACAACTTACATGGTCATTGGAACCGATGCGCAAGGTTGCCAAGACTCCGCTTATGTACAGGTAAGTTTATTTCAGCCTGCCTTTGTAAGTGCTGGTTCAGATATTTTTGCCGTTCAAGGCGACATCATTCAACTCACGGCAGATCCATCAGGTCCAGGCGCCTTTTTGTGGTCGCCGCCAGATGAAGTCTCCTGCCCTACTTGCCAATCTACGGTTGTTACACCAAATCAAAATGCCATCTACTCTGTTTATTTTACCGATCAAAATGGCTGTACCGCTCAAAGCCAAGTCAACATATTCTTTGACCCATTCTTTTATGTACCCAATACCTTTACGCCAGACGGCGATATGTTCAATCAGTATTTCAGGGTTGTTGGGGGCAATTACCTAGAAGTCAAAGTCAGTATTTACGACCGTTGGGGAGAGCTCATTTATGAATTCACAGACCTCAAAGACTACTGGGATGGCAGCTATAATTTCCGACCTTGCCAAGATGGCACCTATACCTGGAAAATCATCTATACTGACTACCAAAACAGAAAAGAAGTCTTGACGGGCCATGTCAATTTGCTGCGCTAAAGCAGATTTGCTGTAACTTTGAGACATGTCAGTTCAGATTCAAGCATTCACCTTTAATGGCTTTCAAGAAAATACCTTTGTTGTTTCAGCGGGTACAGACGCCGTTATTTTTGATCCGGGTTGCTATACCCGAGAAGAAGAAGCCCAACTTTTTGGTTACATTAATGAAAACGGCCTTGACATCAAAGCTATTCTCTTCACACACGCCCATATAGATCATATTTTAGGTGCCTCATTTTGTCAAGACCGCTTCAAAGCACCAACTTATCTACATACTGCTGATCAACTCACTTGGGAGTCCGTTAAGAGCTATGCGCACGTTTATGGTTTTGAAAATTACAAAGAAATTGAAGCGCCAACTCACACCCTAACAGACCAACAAATTCTAGATTTTGGCGCGCTAAAGTTTACGGTTTACCATACGCCGGGTCATGCGCCGGGTCATGTCGTTTTTTACCATGATAGCGGTTTTCTGATCAATGGTGATGTGCTTTTTAAAGGAAGTTTTGGGCGCGTAGATCTGCCCGGTGGAGATTTAGCCACACTCAAAAAGAGCATATTCGAGGTCATGTTCCAATTTCCGGAGTCAACTACCGTTTATTGCGGACACGGTGCTGCCACTACAATAGGTGCCGAAAAAACAAGCAATTATATCCTGCAATTCTAAGATGCGCATCGGAATCAATACCAGATCTTTACTTGGTCAAAAACTGGAAGGTTTTGGCAATTACACCCTAGAACTGGTCAAAAGACTCAGCGAAAATCAGCCTGAGCACACGTTTATATTGTACTTTGATCGGCCGGTAGATCCGCAATTTAGCTTTGGGCCCAACGTCATTTGCAAAGCGCTCTTTCCGCCTACAAGACATCCGTTCTTATACGTTATTTGGTTTCAGTGGCGCTTGAAAAACGCTATTTGCAAGGACAAACTTGACGTTTTTTGGTCTCCTGACGGCATGTTTCCACTCGGCATACAAACGCCAGTGCTCGCCACCATACACGACCTCAATTTTGAACATTTTCCACAAGACCTTCCTAAATGGGTAGCTTGGTATTATAAAAAATACTTTCCGCGATTTGCAAAAGCAGCTACTCAAATTGTTACCGTTTCCAATACAACCAAACAAGATATTGTATCGAGTTACCATACGCCTGCAGAAAAAATCAGCGTCATTTACAATGGGGTCAATACACAATATAAACCCATTTCTGATCAAGAAAAAGACCTGATCCAGCAGCAATTAGGCTTCAATGACCCTTACTTTTTATTTGTAGGCTCTCTGCACCCAAGAAAAAACATCCATCGCTTGCTTCGAGCGTTTCAACTGTTTGCTCAAACAGATAGTACCGTTCAACTCGTTATTGTAGGAGCCGCGATGTGGAAAGACCAATCATTTGAAATCGAAGCACATCTTGCCAAGCGCATCCATTTCAAAGGACATATTGAAACAAAAGCCTTAGCTGCCATCATGGGCGCTGCAACAGCTTTTGTTTACGTTCCTTATTTTGAAGGATTCGGCATGCCTTTGGCTGAAGCGATGGCTACACATACGCCAATTATTGCTGGCAATCAAAGTTGCTTACCCGAAATTGCTGGCCCTGCAGCCTTGTACGTCGATCCATTTGATGTCAATTCAATTGCAAATGGCATGCGCCAACTGAAAAATGATGTAGTTTTGCAATCCCAATTAGTCGAGGCGGGTAAGCTACGGGTGAAAGCCTTCGATTGGGATTTAGCTGCTGCGCAAGTTTGGCAAGAAATACAACATTTGGTCTCGTAGTTCAACGGATAGAATAAGCGTTTCCTAAACGTTTGATCCAGGTTCGATTCCTGGCGAGACCACTACTTACTTCACCTTTAAGCTGATCAATAGTTTATCTATCCGAGGGCCGTCTTTATCTAGGACCTCAAATTCAAGATCATTGATTGTGATTTTATCTCCCACTTCAGGGATTTCATTTTTCTTGGAGATAAATAGCCCTGCTACTGTGGCATATGAGTTTTGCTCATCGGTCAGTAAGACATCAAAGTACTTTTCAAAATCAAATATGGAATATTGGCCATCTACCAACCACGTGTCGTCTGTGCGCTGCATAATTTTGTATTCGTCTTGGTATTGTTCCGTGGACTCACCTACCAACGCATCAAGCATGTCGTCCATAGTGATGATGCCTTGCACTGAACCATATTCGTCTACCACAATTCCATAATGATTGCCTTCATTTTTAAAAGACTCTAACACTTGATAGGCGCTCGTGTTTTCGTTGAAGTAGATTGGTTCTTTGATGTAATTTACAACCTGAAAATCTTCCTCGGTATGACCACCAAACAAGTCTTTAAGCAAGATGATGCCCGTGATATCGTCGAGGTCATTGCTCGAGGAAACCGGATATGCAGAGTGCTTTTCTTCATCAATTTTCTGACGAATTTCTTGCCAAGTTTCGCCTTCCCTGAAAAACACGACTTCACTGCGGTGAGTGAATAAGGATTTAACTTTGCGATCGCCCAATTCAAATACGCGCTCCACGATGGAGTGCTCTATATCTTGAATTTCGCCACCCTGTGCACTCTCTTTTAAAATCGATTTAATCTCTTCTTCTGAAACAGCCTGATCAGTGGCGTCGTTCAAGCCTAAAATCCTTACAAATAAATTATTGGTAGCGGTGAGCAACCAAACAAAAGGACCAGTCATGAAGGCCAATATTTGCATCGGACCCGCCATAAAAGTGATGATCTTTTCTGGAAATGCCATGCCGATGCGCTTGGGAACAAGCTCTCCAAGTACGATCGAAAAATAGGTGATCATGACCACAATGATGCCCGTTGCAAGTTCTCGACTATAAGACTGAAGTGCCTCAAAATTGTCTAAAACAGCAATGAAATCATTGGTGAGGTTTTCGCCTGAATAGACCCCTAATAAAATACCGATGAGCGTGATGCCGATTTGAACAGTAGAAAGAAAACGCGTGGGTTTCTCCGATAACTCCAGGGCTTTTCGGGCTTTTTTATTACCGCGTTTACTGGCCTTTTCTAATTTGTAACGCTTAGAGCTCACCAACGCCATTTCTGACATTGAAAAGACCCCATTGATCAGCACCAGTATAATGATCATGAGTAATTCCATAACACGAAATTACATAATTAAAACAGGGAAATGATCAGAGGGGCTCGCGTTTCTTACAAATCCAATTTATAGACATCGCTAAGCGTCTTGTTGTCTTTGAGCGTAACTTGTAAATCTCGGATCATGCCGTCGTGGATATCGTAGACCCAACCATGTACATGTACTTCTTGTCCGCGCTCCCAAGCCGCCTGGACAATTGATGTTTTACCTAAATCAAGTACCTGCTCAAATACATTTAACTCTACAAAACGATCAAAACGACTCGCTTCATCTGAGATGGCATCAAGTTCAGGACGATGCAGGCGGTATACATCTTTGATGTGTCTGATCCAGTTATCTATCAAGCCAATATGCTTATTAGTCATGGCGGCTTGTACGCCTCCGCAACCATAATGACCACATACGATAATGTGTTTCACTTGCAAGACATTTACCGCATAATCAAGCACTGACAACATATTCATGTCGGAATGCACGACCATATTGGCAATATTGCGGTGCACAAAAACTTCACCAGGCTCGGCGCCAATGATTTCATTTGCTGGCACACGGCTATCTGCGCATCCAATCCAAAGCACTGGTGGCTTCTGACCAATGGACAATTTTTTGAAATATTCAGGGTCTTTAGCAAGTTTACCTGCAACCCATTTCTTATTGTTTTCCAATAGCTGATTATAGAACTTTTCCATTATAAATTGATAAATGTGATTTGTTGACGCCCTTCATGTTCGGCGTTAAATTTAAACTCTTGTAGTGATTCCAACACATCTATATCGATGCTCTTGGTTCTGGATGCATCAATAACGATGCTTTTATGCTTACTCTGTTGGAGGGCATCTAGAATACCTCCTTTATTCAAAAAGGTAACCTCTTCTGATAAAATAATGATGTGCGCCTCATCTGTTTCTTCCTTGGTAAAATGGTTTTGAAAATTGCGCTTGAGGATATAAAAGATAGAAATCAGGATGCCGATTCCGATTCCCTTTAGTAAATCTGTCAATAAAACAGCAACAATAGTGGAGATGAAAGGAATAAATTGAGACAAACCTTTTTGGTACATTTCTACAAATAATGACCACTTGGCGAGCTTATAACCTACTAAAACCAAAACTGCAGCCAAAGCAGCTAAAGGAATCAGGTTGAGTACACTGCTCAAAAAAAGAATAGAAATGAGAAGCAAGACACCATGAATAATGGCGGCTAACTTAGATTGCCCGCCCGCTGCAATATTCGCAGAGCTTCTGACTATAACTTGTGTAATTGGCAAGCCTCCAATTAGCCCACTCACGAGGTTGCCGATACCTTGTGCTTTGAGTTCTCGGTGCGGATTGGTCTTGTGTTTTTTGGGGTCTAATTTATCTGTAGCCTCTAAACTCAATAGGGTTTCTAAACTGCCTACAAGTGCCAAAGTAATGGCAATAACCCAAACTTTTGAATTGGAGATTTGCAACCAATCTGGACCATGAAAAATACTTTTGAGTTGTTCAAGCGAAGCCAAACGTGGAACTTCTACCATATGCTTACCCGTTACTTGAATTGAACCAAGAAAGAACTGATTGACAAAAATACTCACCGCCACAACAACCAATGCACCTGGAATATACATAGCCCAGGCTTTGGATTTGATCCACATGGTATCAAAAAGAAGTAAAATCAGTAGGGATAAAATGCCCACCAATATAGCTCCAGGTTCAAATGCATTAAAGGCATAAAACAATTCAGAAAAAGTATTGTGTCCGTCAAATTGCCAAAAAGACTCATCTCCAAAGTAATCTTTATCGTAGCCTAAGAGATGTGGAATTTCTTTAAGAATAAGCGTGATGCCAATTGCTGCCAACATGCCTTTAATGACGGCTGTTGGAACATAATTGGCCAAAAAACCAAACCCCACAAAGGCCAAAACAAACTGAATGACGCCCGCCAAAACCAAAGACAACAGGAAGGCTTCAAAAGACCCTAAGTCTGTTAAGGCAGCGAGCACAATTGTAATGAGGCCAGCGGCTGGGCCAGAAACACCTAGCCTAGAACCGGAAAAAAAAGCTACGATGGTTCCGCCAATGACACCGGCAATAATTCCCGACATCACATTAGGCAATGCTTCTAATCCGGCAATATTTGTAGAGGCAAAACCAACGCCCAAGCAAAGGGGTAAAGCCACTAAAAAAACTACTAAACCAGCAGGTAGATCCTGCTTCCAAAATTTAAAAAATGATAACATATACTTGAATTAATGAATGAATGAATTTCAGTCATTAAATACAAGGAGGTCTAAAAGCTTGATTTTTATGCCCTATATAGAGGGCTGCTCGATAAGTTGCATAAGCCTTTTTAGAAGGACTTAGATCTATGAAATTGAATAACTCTACAGCCTGATTAAGGTCAATGAATTCATCTAAAAACTTGACTTCAAAGGAATCGTCAGTTTCTTCATTTTCCTGACTTTCTTCTAAAACCAACATTTGCTGATCAAATTTCAAAATAGGAAGTAGGCTTGTACAAACAGCCTTCATAACGAAAAGCTGAATTAGGGCAAACAAGCATATCCTTCCCAAATTTGACATATGACAAATATAAGGAAAGTTTATACGTAAAACGGCGCAAGAAAGCGCTCTTCTCTGCTATTTGATCACTCCCAACTCTTTACCGACTTTGATAAAGGCGGCAATGGCTTTGTCGAGGTCTGCTTGAGTATGCGCTGCTGAAATTTGTGTGCGGATGCGCGCTTGACCTTTGGCAACAACTGGGTAAAAGAAGCCAATTGCATAAACACCCTCATTAAGTAGGCGGTTGGCAAACTCTTGAGATAAGGCAGCGTCATAGAGCATAATTGGCACAATTGGTGATCCTCCAGGCTTGATATCAAAACCTGCAGCAACAATGCGCTCTTTAAAATACGCCGTGTTGGCTTCCAAACGGTCGCGGAGTTCTGTTGTGGCGCTCAATAAGTCAAAAACTTTAATAGACGCTCCTACAATTGCCGGAGAAAGAGAGTTAGAGAATAGATAGGGACGGGAGCGCTGACGTAGCATTTCGATCACTTCCTTCTTGCCTGTGGTATAACCGCCCATGGCCCCGCCTAGCGCTTTGCCTAGCGTGCCAGTAACGATATCTACTTTATCCATGACACCAAAGTGTTCAGGAACGCCTCTGCCGGTTTTGCCGATAAAGCCGGCTGAATGACATTCATCGGTCATGACCATTGCGTCGTACTTTTCTGCCAAGGCGCAAATTTGATCCATTTTGGCGAGGTCACCGTCCATCGAAAAGACACCATCTGTAACGATAATGCGGTGTCTTTGTGCCTGTGCAGCTTGTAACTGGGCTTCTAAATCCGCCATGTCGGAGTGTTTGTAACGGTAACGCGCCGCCTTGCACAAACGAATGCCATCAATAATTGAAGCATGATTTAGTTCATCAGAAATGATCGCATCCTCCTCGGTAAAAAGCGGTTCAAAAACACCACCGTTTGCATCAAAAGCAGCGGCATACAAAATGGTATCTTCAGTACCATAAAATTCTGCGATTTTGCGCTCTAATGTTTTATGGATATCCTGTGTGCCACATATGAAACGAACTGAAGACATCCCGTAGCCGTGTGTATCTAGCGCATCTTTGGCTGCACCTACCACTTCTGGATGCGAAGAGAGACCTAAGTAATTATTTGCGCACATGATCACAACTTCTTCACCCGTACTTACGGTTACATTCGCGCCCTGAGGTGAAGTAATGATTCTCTCTTTTTTGAGCAGTCCGTTTTGTTCTATTTGAACGAGTTCATTGCTCAGGTGTGTTTTGATTTGACCGTACATCAGGATTTGATTTTTTTAGATATCAATTGAAATAATAATTTGGCTTCTTTCTCATTGAGTTTTTTGCCGAAGCGCACCTTCTGGTGAAAATAATCGAATTCAAAGCGTTCGCCACCATTGATCCAGGGAGAGCTCTCCCATATCGCTTGAAAACTGCCTTCTTTTGGGATATCAAATTTAAAATTCTTGATATTATCAAAGTAGTAAGGAACTGATTTTCCGAAATGCAAAAAAGATTTTTTGAGGTAAAAAGCATCGGCGTCTATTCTGATGTATTCTTGGCCACGGATATTCCAAAAGAAACTCATGGTTACACGCCAGGCGTAATACAACCAAAAAACCAAAAATATCCACAAGATCATTTCTTCTTGACCTTTTAGCTTCATGACATTCAGGGCCCAAATAACCGTGCCGCCGATGGCATACCACATGCCTAGCCAAGCGCCCATAATTGCTGAGATCCAGACATTTTTAGATGGATCAATGACAATAGTTGTTTTGTCTTTTTGATCATTAAAACTAATGCGATTTCCTATCCACTTCACGCTACAAAATTAAACGAAAAAAGCCCCGCTTTTCAACGGGGCTTTTATAAAATTTTTCTTCTTAAAAATGCCAGAGATTGTGCTCCCAATCGCGGATACTTTCTTTGACTTTCTCAGCTTCATACAAAGCATCTACACCAAATTTGTAATCCTGGATTTCACGATTAAATTTGTCAGAAACACGATAAATTGTTGAAGAGAATTTGCGCTTCCAGAAAAGGTCATCAAATGACATCCATTGTGCATCGTTTTGATCGTTGTAGACATAATAGTTCACAATTACATTGCGCAACTCGTCAAAATACAACCAAAACATCTCGCGCTCTTCTACACGGCCTTCGTATTCTTCGAATGAATTTGAAGCCGAACTGAAAAGATAAGGCTTACCGAGCTGATCATAGATGAGTAATTCTCCACGTGTTGGCGTCTCACCTTCTTCTGGTTCAGAGTAAGTATAGCGTGCAACTGGGGCAATAGCAATGATACGTTTGTCTAGAACAGATCGTTCTTTGTCGAAATACCAGTCTTCTCTGATGTGATAAGCTACGATGTTATTTGAAGGAACAAACATTGAAATCGCATCTTTTCTAACTAGAGAGTTAACAGATGCAAAGTTCCACCATTCTTGTAGTTTGTTTTGATCGATGCCGAATAGTTCTTCGTAATCAGAATCAGAACGCAAACTATCAAGGTATTCCTGCAAACTTTGGTCCGTTTTGATGATATCCATTGTATCCTCAGAAAGCGGACGGTAAATGCGCAATTTCGGACCTAAACCACCAGAAGCCATTAAAGAGTTAACGTCTTTGCGGTACTTCTTTACTTCAAAATAATCGTTTTGACCTTGGCGTTGAATTGGGTACTTTAAACTGTAACCATCCTCTGCATCTGGATAAAACTCACTCGCTACGCGATAAACAGTTAGGTCGCCAAGAAAAATATGACGCATAATGACTGTCCAGAGTGACCAACGACGTTGATCTTTGTTCCAGGTTGGGTCATCGATTTCACTCGCGTTGCTCGGACGGTAAGTTGAACCAGAAGCTAAATCGCCGTCAAAAGCATCGTATGGAAAAAAGATATCGTGGTTCATGGTCTCACGCGCATCTATGCGAGAGAACACACGCTTTTGCCATGCAACATCACTAGCGCGTACATATTCGTACTCAACTTTTGAACGCACCGGAACTTCGTCTTGAATCGCTACACCATCTACAACGCCACCAGGAAGTGTGTTGTAAGGGCCGCGCTGCGGACGATCTTGTGCGTGAATCGCGAGTGTCAGGACACTAACAAAAACCAACAATACATTTTTCATAATCTCTAATTTTAATTTCCAATTAAGGAATTACCTTCAAAAATCCTGAGGCAGATTCAGGTCCACCCCCACCAGTTCTCTTGTAGGTTACCTCAACTGCAACACGCTTACCAGCTTTCACTTTTGCAAGTGCAGAAGCAGGTACGCGGTCACCGGAGAAAGGTACTTCGTCGTTACCAACGATTACTGATCCACCAATTACTGTGAAACCAACGCCTGTGAAAGGGCTATCAGCTCCGAGAGAAACTACCGCTTTGAAACCAGTGGTTTTGGAGATGGTTGTTCCTTGTAACTGTGCTTTAGGGAAAGGTTTCACTTTGTACTTGAATTTACCGAAAGATTTAGACTTGCCATCTTTGTCTTTTCCGTTCAAAGTAATTGTTACAAACTTAGCTGCACCAGTTACATTTACATAATAACCATCGTACTTATTACCTTCTGCGTCGGTCCAAGAAGCTTTAGTTGCGCTTCCACCGTCTACTGCAATTGAAGAACTTACCGCACCAGCAACTACCGGTACAACTTTGTTATTCCAACCTTTGTATAAAACGCTCATTTCGGGAAGTGAGATAGAACCTTGCGCTTTGACAATGGCTACTTTCCACTCCCAATCTCTTTTGTATGGAACACCAGATTTGTTGACAATGGTAACGGTACCGTTTACTTTCATGTCGGTCATGCCAGCTTTCATTTTGATGCGGCCGATACCTTCCTTGATTTCAACATTACCAGTACTTGACGTGACGCCAGGGTTTTTGTCAGAGTCATAAGCAGCCATAGTGACGAGCAATTCAATTTCTTCACCAGCTGTAGCAACGCCAGGACCGCTTACCAATTGTTGAATTTTGTTGAATGAGAATTCACCAGTTGTCACTTTTGACTTTAACAAGTTAACCGCTTTAGCACGTGCAGCCAAAATTTCGTTCTGCATTGAGCTCAAAGAAGCCAAGGCCCCTACCAAAGGTGCGTGGTCAAAAGTGCGACCTAACCAGTGGATATTTTTAGCTTCGTGGTGATCAGCAAACTCTTGTTTTGTAAGTTCTTGATAAATAGAAACGAGTGCTTCTAAATCTTCAGGATTCACCTTGTTGCCAGGTGCATTGAACATTTTCAAGATTTGCTTCTCTAGGTCTTGGAAATCAGCATATGCATTGATTTCTTTCACTTTTAGTTTCCAAACATTTTTTTCACCCTCTTTGTAGTTACCAGCGGTTTCTACGATAGATGAACGAAGCCCTTTGAACATTTCCCAAAGTTTCTTACCCTTTTTAGTTGGGTCAATTTTAGAAATTTCAGAACCTACGATTTCGTGCATAGGAACGTCAAAGTTGTCTTTTGTTTCGATAGCTTGCAAATACAAACGAGCCGGAAGAAGTGGCGTTTTTGGATCATAGTTTTTCCAAATAATGCTCTCTTTGTCGTTCATTTTGGCAGTTTTGATCTTTTCAGGACCTTCAACTTTACCAATCAGTTCAATTTTAAGCTCATCTACATATTTGATAAAATCACCAACATTTTTGTCAATTTTATCAATCATGCCAAGATACTTCTTGATTTTTTCAGCTTTTGCGCGACCAGCTTCGTCTTTGGTTACACTGCCGAGCTCTTCAATAAGAGAGCCTTTTGCAGTTTGCCCGCGCTCATATTGTGTAATACTTCCTCGTTGAATGTTATCTTCGATGGCTACAAAAGCATCGAGAATTTGTTTAGATACGTTCAACGCAAGAAGTGCAGTCAATACCAAGTACATGAGACCGATCATCTTCTGTCTTGGGGTTTCCTTACCACCTGCCATTTTCTTTAATTTTTAATTTGTTACTACTAAATAAATACTTAAAGAAAGGGATTAACCTCTCATCGCACGCAACATGTTACCATATACGTTGTTCAAATCAGTGAGATTTTGAGACAACATGGCCATGTTTTCACGGTAAGAAGCCGTATCTTTTGCAGAGGCTGATAGGTCTGCCATAATTGATTTGATGTTCTCTTGCAAGCTGCTCATTTGTTGCATGCTTTCAAGGTAGTCTTGCGAAGACTTCAATTGAAGTTCGTAAACGTTGTTAAGTGCGCCAAGGTTTTGACCTAATTTTTGCATTTCAGCACCAAAGTTTCCTTGACCTTCACCTGCGATACCAGCAATAGCGTTTGCTGATGAAGCATATTGCTCAGTCAATTTGTTTAAGCCTTCAGATGCAGTTTCTAAGCTCTTCACATAAGAGTCAGTTGCACCGGCAGCTGTAGAAATAGCACCAAGTGATTTAGCGTTATCGGCAAGATTAGACATACCGTCTTTTAATTTAGCCAATAAAGCTTGGTCGATACCTGCTTTGTCCAACTCTTTAGCAAGTTGGTCAGCAGCACCGCCACCACCCATTCCACCTTTTTTCAAGAGTGGCAACAAACGGTTTTCATCATTATTTTCTTCGACACCTAATTCAGGGAATACACGTGTCCAGTCTACTTCTTCATGGAGTGGTTCCATGGCAATAAACGCAAAGATCAAGGCTTCTGTAATCAAACCAACGATCAACATTTGGTCAGCACCTGGCCAGTGCATGATTTTAAATAGTGCACCAAGGATGACCACGGAGGCACCGTATCCGGTTACATACTTCGTAATTAATTTGTACTTGCGCGAAGCAAAAAATCCACCATTACCACTCATAATTTTTGTTTTTTAGAATTTAGAAATTAATTGATTTATAGTTTATAGTTTAGTTTAGGATAATATCTGTTTGAATCTCTTCACCGTTTTCTTGCTCGATGTCTTTACCTCCACGACCTAGGTGCGTCATGGTGTTACGGAAACCGATATAGCTTTTGGCGGTATCTTGATATTCGTAAGTACGTGTTGCGTTCATCAGGTAGTAGCCGATATCTTTCCAAGAACCTCCACGCAAAACTTTGCGTTTCTTAGCAGGCGCTTCGCCGTCTTTGGCATCGTACTCGAAATCTTGAGCCATATCGTGGCCAAACTCATAAGTAGACTCGTCGTAGGCAGTAGAACACCACTCGGCAACATTACCAGCCATACAGTAGAGACCGAAACCATTTGGATTGTAGCTATATACTTTTACAGTGTAGAAACCACCATCTTCAAAGTAACGACCGCGCATTGGTTTAAAGTTGGCCAAGAAACAACCGCTTGAGTTTCTGATGTAAGGGCCACCCCATGGATATTGCATGTTGTCGAGGTCACCTCTTGCACCGCGCTCCCACTCAGATTCTGTAGGCAAACGGAAGTCGTTGACAAATAGGTCGCCGTTAGACTGCAACCAAGAATGGAAGATTTGCGTGCGCCATACAGAAAAGGCTTTGGCTTGAGACCAAGTTACACCAACTACTGGATAGTTATCGTAAGCAGTGTTCCAGAAATAATTCTGGGTCATTGCTGACTTGTTGGCATAGGTAAAGTCTCTAACCCAACAAAGTGTATCAGGGTAGATATTGATGCGCTCTTTGATAATGAAACGCGAGCGATCTGAATGCCCTCTAATTGCGTTGTGAGCACCTTTACTATTGGTGAAACCTAGGTCTAAATCTTGACCTGGATTTTGTAAGATGGTACCGCGCAAAGAGTTGGTATCGTTTAGTTTGCTGAATTCTGACCATTGTTCTGTATAACCTGTGGTGTCAACCCAAACTTTGTTAGTGTTTTGATCCATGGTCATTAATGTAGAACGGTGTAGGTCATTAGACTTGTAGTCTTTGCCAAGTGGTTCGCGACGTGAGCGCTGATAAAGCGTATTTTCAGCTTCTTTATCTAGGCTATCATATGCAAATGTTTTGCGCGCATCGATTGACTTGGTGATGATTTTACCGCGGCGTGCTGCTTCTTTGTAGTCGATCCAGTAATAATCGAAATAAAGCAAGCGCGTATCGATTTCGCGGCGATTATAGAAGCGTTCTGCCTCGCTAAGATACATATCAGAAAGCATGAATGCAACTTCTGGATCTTCGTAATCTACTGGCTCTAACCAGTTAAGAGTAAAGTACTTGCGATTTTCTACACGGCCACCTTGATTGTATTTTGTCTTGGTAGAAGCGCCTTTTGCACTTGTTTTGTCTGGTGCATTTTTCTTGGCAGCCCCACTGTACATTTGGAAAATACCGCGGAGGTCGTCATCGGACATGACCACATCAAATTTTTCTTCTGGGCCACCAGCAATACCGTATTTCTTTTGGTCGTATTGGAAACCGTTGACTAATTTTTTGCCTTTACCTTTAGATTTATCGTAGTTACCCAACATTGTCATGATGGTTTTGTCTACTTCTGCTCCGTTGGTAGAATCCATGAACAATTGGAATGGCGTATTGCCACCTTGTAGGTCTGAACCCATTGCCATTAGCGTTCTGTAAGGCTCCTTAAAGAAGTTGTCTGGGATATTTACCCAACGCTCCGCTTCTTCGTCGTAACTACGGCGATACAATTTTTCACGTGCGATGGAGTCGCGGACCCAATGCACAAATTGACGGTATTCGTTGTTAGAAATTTCGGTTGCGTCCATGTAGAAAGCAGGAACCGATACGGTACGTTTGCGCGCCGTATGAAAACCCATGATGTCTTCGTCGTCTTCACCGGCCTGATAAGCGCCAGAAGGCACGTAAACCATGCCAAGTGGGACTTTTCCAGGGCCGAGGACGTCTGGATACCAGGTGTCTCTACCACTCACACCTACTAAATTCCCTTCGATGTCGCTACAAGCGTACATGAAGCTAAGAACAAAGAGAAAACTTAAATACTTTTTCATTCGTTTGTTTTTGGTTCTGACCTACTCCCAAGTAACTTGCTACAGGTATAATTTCGGGTATAACGTAAGAACAATATAAATGGTTACACTTTTTCCTCTTATAACCAACGAGGGTGTCTCGCTTTCGTTTTTGGAGGCGGCGGCAAGAAGTAACAATATTTAACCATCATTTCGTGTGAGCCACGAGAAATGCTGGCTAATTTATTAATGTTGAGATCGTATGAATAACCGAAGTTGAAGTTAGGAATTGGAGAGTAACCAACCATTACTGCCACGGCATCTGATGTTCTGAAGGTGAGGCCTCCGTATGCAGGATTCCCGCCAAGCTCCATCATGTAACGTGCATTGAAGTCAACAGAAAATTTAATAAGATCTGTTCTGACTAACATTTGGGCGTCGATGTTGTTACCAGTACCGAAAGCGTCTTTGAAAATATAACCGCCCATGAGGTAATAATGACGGGCAGTTTGAAAAGAAAGCGCCAAGTTGGTTGGGTCTGCAGCTAAATCTGATTCGGAAAGGTGGGTTGTAGAAAAACCAGCGTAGTAGTTTTTAGCTTGGAAATACAAACCAAAGTTGGCATCAAAAGAAGTTGCCGCAAAACCAGTTGGCAAAGATGGATCGTTTGGAGTTGTTGGCGGAACCCAAACTGGATCCATACCGTAGTTCATGATACCGAGCCCTACACCTACACCAAGAACCCCTATTCTACCAATTTGAACTGGATAAGAATAGTTGAGTAAGACGGTGTTTTGACGAGAGAAACCAATGGCATCGTGGTAGAAATTAATACCAACTCCGCCAGGAAAAAATCGAGAAAGGTTGGATTCAACGTTGAGCACAGCAGAATTAGGCGCTCCGTTTACTTTGTCCCATTGGTTGCGGTAAATAGAAGTAGCACAAATTCCGTTGTACATGTCAATGCCTGTTTTACCAGGATTGATGCTCATTTTGTCAAACATGAAGTGTGTGACAAGCTTATCTTGTTGTGCGTAGGACGTAAACAACAAAACAGAAAAAGCAGCAGTTAGTAGTCTGTTATTCAATAGCATAAGCTTAGTTTAGCATGTGTAAAAGAGGCGTATTTTCATAGAATACGACAATTTCAAGGTGCTAAAGTAAAGAATTCTAATGGAAAATAAAAGGCTTTTTAATAAAAAGCTTAGCCTAATTTTTGATAGGTCTTCCACCATAAATCTGGAAGTTCATTTTTCATGGCGTTGTCGTAGTCTGACTTATTGCAAGGGACCATGTGATGGCGCTCATAGCGCGTTCCACTTTGAGGCGGGTACGGAACTTCCATCCACCAACGTGCAGACTTATTACTTTTAAAGAAAATTAACTCGCGCCCAACCTCATCCATGAAAACAGTAAATTTGGTATAATCTGCCTTGCTTCCGAATGGAAAATCACCCACTCGCGAGAAATAGCCCTGAATAAAATACCAGATGGCTTCTGCCAGCAAATGACCGCCAATTGGTGTAAGCGCTTGCTCACTAAAAAAGCCAATACTCGTGACCTTATCTGAAATACCCGCATATTTTGCGATTTGGCAAAGCTGTACGGCACTAAAACCATTTGGGGCTCCATGAGTAGCTCCTATTTCGCTGGCTTTTAACGCTCGAAGATCAATGCTAATGATGTCTGCGTTGCGCAAATGGGGTTCGGCCAAACGAAAGTCTTGATTGAACTCTCCCAAGCGACAGATATCAAAAAATAACTTTTCAAAAAGTTCATGTTCTGCAGGTGCAGCATATGGCTGCTGTAAGCCAATAACGGCATGATTGAATAAGTAGCACGGACGCTGCAGGAGCATGTGACTTAGGTAGTTTGTCGAATGTAATGTTTGTTCTGCACTACCTATATCGAGACTGCGGTCAATGCTACAAGTATTGACAAGTTGTTCTAGCTTTTCATATCCCTGATACATGGCCATGGTGAGGTCTTGGCTACCTCCAATAACAATCGGGATAATGTTGTTCTTAACCAATTCGGACACCACATTAGATAGCGCAAAATAAGTGTCTTCTATGGTGGATCCGGGCTTGATTTCACCTAAATCATAAACTGGTTTATCCCAATTGGCTTCAGGGTGCAATTGATAAAATGCGGATCGAAAAGACGGAGTAGCAAGCTGATCTTGTTCGGATCCTCTGTATTCAGGGACGCTAATGAGGGCGCAACCTGGGCCCTTGAGTACTGGAAAGGAATCTTGAAATGCCTCGAGATGGTTGCCGAGTTGCGTTTCTTCGAAAGAAATATCTTTTGAAACCGGCTGAAAATAGATAGATAAATCGGTCATTATTGAAGGATTTTAGCGATGTCGGGCTTAAAGTAAAGTTCCGACTTCAGGACTTTTCCGTCTTCGCGGTAAATCGGCTTGCCGTTCGCATCGAGCTTGCTCATGTTAGAGCGTTGGATTTCTTCAAAAACCTCAGTGATTTTGTGCTGTAGACCATGACGTAAGATGGTGCCACACAAAATGTAAAGTTGATCGCCAAGTGCATCTGCGATTTCAATTAAATCTCCGCTTTGAGCCGCCTCTAGATATTCTTCGTTTTCTTCCTTCATGAGGTCATAGCGAAGCTGGACATCAGCGGCGGTCAATTGAGCTGTAGGCTCGGTATTATTTTGAATGCCAAAAGCATCGTGAAATTGAGCAACGGCTCCGATAATTTCTTTGAATTCCATTTGTTAATAATTCAGGAGTTTGGAAATAGCAGCAGCTACCTTTTGCGCATTGGGCAACATGGCCGCTTCTAGACTAGAATTGAGTGGGATAGCTGGCGCATCGACAGAACCAACAATTGAGATCGGAGCATCTAGATGCTGAAAACAAGATTGCTGAAGTCTTCCGGCAATACCTAAAGTAAAAGAATTTTCTATGGATTCTTCTGTCACTAAGAGGATTTTGCCGTGGCGTGCACAGAGCGACTCCATGGCCTGCATGTCTAGCGGATTGATAGTGCGCAGATCTAAAATTTCTACATGACCTTCAAATTCTTTGGCCGCCTCTAAGCTCCAGTATACCCCTCTTCCGTAGGTGATGATACCCATTGATTCACTATTTTGAATAGCTTTTTGATTCGCTTCTTGAACAATTCTCGCTTTTCCGATAGGAACAACATAATCGGCACTTGGCTCGATGCTCATGGCGCCTTCGGTACCGGGAATTTTAGACCAATAAAGGCCTTTGTGTTCGAGAATAACCACCGGATTTGGATCGTAGAACGCCGCTTTAAGTAAGCCTTTCAAGTCGGCACCGGTAGAAGGATACACAACTTTGATGCCGCGGATATTTGCCAAGACAGATTCTACGCTAGAGGAATGATAAGGACCTCCTGATCCGTAAGCGCCTATTGGGACGCGGATCACGCAGCTAACTGGCCATTTGCCATTGGAAAGGTAATTAGAGCGAGAAACTTCTGTGAAGAGCTGATTGAGCCCTGGCCAAATGTAGTCGGCGAATTGTACTTCTACAATTGGTTTAAGCCCGACTGCTGACATCCCGACCGTTGAGCCAATGATGTAAGCTTCTTGAATAGGCGTATTGAAAACGCGGTCGTCGCCAAAGGTTTGAGCGAGGGTTGCGGCTTCTCTAAACACGCCTCCTAGCCTACCGCCTACATCCTGACCGTAAAGTAGTGCTTCGGGATGCGCTTCCATGATTTCGCGCATGGCAAAAAGCGCGGAGTCTACCATGACTGTTTTCTTTTTACCCACAGGTTCGCGCTCGCCTTTTTCAGCGGTAATTGGCGTTGGGGCAAAAATATGGTCTTGAATGGAGCTTGGATCTGGGTCTGGGGCATTGAGCGCGGCTTCATAAGCCTCATCTATTTCTTTTCTAATTTTTGCTTCCAGATTGATGAACTCAGCCAAACGGACGTCTTGCTGCTCCAATGCAGCCCGCAATTTTGGATAGGGATCTGCTTTGGCAGCTTCTTCGAGGTCGTCGCGGTACCATTCTTTGCGCACACCTGAGGTGTGGTGGCCAAGCAAAGGTACTTTCGCATGAATGAGAAACGGACGGCGCTCCGCACGAACGGTTGCAATAACTTCTTCGACAGTTTGATAACAAGACCAAAAATCGGTACCGTCTATGGTTCGAGCTTCTATGCCATGAAAACCTTTGATGTATTCCGAAATGTCTTGTGCTCGTGTTTCCTTTGCATTGGCTGAGATGTCCCAACCGTTGTCTTGCACCAAATAAATAATCGGATATTGTTTGAGCGCAGCCATTTGGAAGGCTTCTGAAACCTCTCCTTCAGTACAAGAGGCATCGCCGAGCGAACAAACCACTACCGGAGCATCTGCTGGGCCCCAAGTAGCTTGACCTGTTTTTTCTTTGTATTGGATGCCCATGGCAATTCCGGTTGTGGGAATGGCTTGCATGCCCGTTGCCGAAGATTGATGCGGAATCTTAGGTTGATCTGGCCGATTCAATGAAGGATGCGAATAATACGTGCGGCCACCGGAAAAAGGATCGTCTTTTTTGGCAAATACCTGCAGCATGAGTTCTTCTGGTTTCATGCCGATTCCGAGTAGAATGCTGTCGTCGCGGTAATACGGCGACACCCAGTCTTGGGCTTGCAATTGCATCCCCATTGCCAACTGAATGGCTTCATGACCACGGGAGGTGGCGTGTACGTATTTGGCAGTTACTTCTTTGTTTGCCTCGTATTTTTCAGCCATGGTTTTGGCAGTGCACATGAGTTCAAATGCACGCCAACTCAAGTCTTTTTGCTTTGCTTTTGACATTTTGTTGATTCAATTCGACAAATATAAGCATTGCGCTTACAACTCATCCTTGTTTTGATTCTTGTAGACTTTGGTATTTTTGTCAAAAAAAATTGAGATGCTCGGACTGAAAATGGCCACAGACCCAAGATGGGTTCGAATTGTTGAAAAAAACATCAAAGAAATTTTAATTGACCACGCCTATTGTGAGCAAAAAGCGGCGAGCAACGCCATCTCCCTCATTGTGACCTATCCGCAGTATCCGGATTTGGTCGAGGCGATGTGCGCCATTTGCAAGGAGGAAATGGAACACTTTGAGCTGGTGCATCAAAAACTCAAGGAGCGTGGACTAGAGCTCGGATTTGAACGCAAAGATCCGTATGTCAATGATTTATCTCTCTACCTTAAGCACGGCAAAAGAAATAGCACGCCGGCAGGCGTTTTTGTCAATAAAATGCTCTTTGCAGCTATGATTGAGGCACGCAGTTGCGAGCGCTTTAAAATTTTGTCTGAAGAAATTGCCGATGCCGACCTGCGCCAATTTTACAGATCTCTGATGGAAAGCGAGGCGCGGCATTACACCACATTTTTGGGATTTGCGCGCAAATACGGGCAAGGAATCGATGTAGACGCAGCGTGGAAAGACTTGCTCGAATTTGAAGCACAACTCATGGAGAGTTATGGGCAAAAAGAAACGATGCACGGTTAGGTGCATCGTTTGCAAATTTGGCGGTGTCAGTGGGTAATTTAAAACGAGAGTAAAATTCCTGCATTTACACCGCGCACCTTCGGAGCAGATCCTTCGTTAAAGATGTCCGATAGGCCGTAGGTCATGTACAAACTCCAATCTCCGTATCCAACAGTTGCCATGAGGCTCGCTTGGAAAGGATTGAACTGGAAGTCGTCTTTGGTTTTGTCTTTGTTTTTCTTGCCGTCGGCCTCCCATTTTTGCATTTGGCGTGCATCTATACGGATACCGCCCACTACGCCTGCAGAAATATTCCAGGCCTGATTTGCGTTTTTGCTGGTTGAAATTTGCAATAAAAGGGGCGCCTGCAAATAAGTGGAACTCAATACATTTTTAGCGTAGTTGACACCTGTTGCATTGGCAATTAATGTATCGTTGACAACGCTGAAATCGTAGTCACCTTTGATGGAATAACGGTTCCAATTGAAACCTAAACCAGTGACCACGCCGAAGTAATCATTGATGATTGGGAAACGCTTTTCGGCAAAATTCAATTGTAAGCCAATACTCTTTGCAGGGTCAAGGGCGAGAAAACCAAGTTCTGATGCAGTTGCCAATTGCTTATTGGTGTTCATAAATCCGTTGGCATTGACGCCGAACCCAGCCCAAATAGCGTTGCCATCACCAGAAGTTTCGCAGTTGTCACAATCGTTGTCTGAATCCCAGTTTTCGATGGCTAAATCTTCTTCGTTTTCGATGATTACTCTTTCATCTATGATGATCTTGCGCTGACCTTTAGGAAGCTCTCCTTCGAGCGCTTTGAGTTGATCGAGGTCTTTGAGGTCTTTGCCTTCTAAAATGACAATTTTCATGTTGCCAATTTTAATTTGAGTGGTGTCTGAACCATTTTGGGCAGAACGCAGGATTGTTGTATCCATGAAGACGTCTACTCTTGTGATCGAAGAGTCATTGATATACACCTTTTTCATCTCTTCGGTAAGCATGGAATCCATTTGATCAATGCGGCTATTGATCATGATGATGGTGGTGTCGTTTCCTTCAATTCGAACGATTTTCTTGGTTTCGTTTTGTTGGGCAAAAAGTGCAAGGCCCGAAAATAAAAAAGCGGAAAGTAATTTAATTTTCATTTGTTTTGATTTTGACCCTTAGACGGGAGGATTTTAAAATTGTTACTTTTTATTTTTTGGTTCTGGTTTTTTCAATGGTAATTGGCCCAAGTTGGAAGACCAATTTATCGCTGCTTTGAGCTTCTTCAACCTCATAACGAACGGGAATGCCGACAGATTCACTGGCATAGCGCGCCAAAGTCTCAAACTTGAGATCTGTGGTTGGGGCGGTTGTTCCAAATAATTTTTCATTGGTCTTTTGCATTAAAAACGCCTTCATGGTGATGGGCTCTTTGTGGAAGGTGCTAGGACTTGATTGCGCGAATTGCATACTTGATATTTGCGCTGGAGTTGTTACTTCTGGCAACGCCACATTTGAACTTGATAATTGTGCAACTTGGATTTCTGGTTGTACTTCAAGTTCAGGATAAAGGATGGGCACAATACAATCGCGAGGTGGCTCTCCAAATACATGCGGATGCATGGCAACTTGATCAAAATGAAGCTGTTCTACAGGCAGATGCTGAATAGGTATTGATTGTATTTGTGTAGATTTTTTAGTTGGAACAACACGGGCTTGTTGCCTGGTTTTAACATGGATTGGATCTTGATGTGTATTGGCTTGTCCTATAAAAAATACGGCCAATATTAAGGCCGCTGCCGAACTAGCAATTGTGGCGAAAGGCTTCCAGTTCAGGGAGCGAATTGGAGCATTTTTCAGAAGCTTTTTTAGGTGTGGATAATGAATGGTTTGATCCGGAAGAAGCTGTGTATAAGCGAGTTCTTTTTCTATTTTTTGATAATGCGCGTCTTGGAAATATGCTTGAACAATTTTATGCTCTTTTGCATTGAGTTGGCCTTCTAAAGCGCCTATGGCTAGTTTTTCTAAAGGATGACCTTCTTCGTCTTTATAAATTGTTAAATCTTCAAGTAATGGATGTAAAAATGAGCTTGAATCAATTTGGATTGGCTGTGAGATCAAGGAAGGCTGCGCTTCTAAATCCAAAGCCAACTCTGGATTTTCTAGCACGAGCGCCTCGAGCTCAGCCTTTTCGGCAGGGCTTAAGGTTCCCTCGTGATAAGTGAGCATCAAATGTGCGATATGTGCTTCAGTATACTTCATATGAGTACCTCCATGTTTCCGATGTATTGTTTGAGAAAGCGGCGCGCTCTAAAAATATAGACTTTCACTTGATCTACCGAGATTTGGGTGAGTTCTGCAATTTCTTGATAGCTATAGCCCTCGTAATCGCGCAGGGTGAGTACCATGCGCTGTATTTCTGTAAGTTGTGACACGCCTTCGTCTATGAGTTTTTGTACGTCGTGGGCAACGCCAGCAGACTGAACGGGGTCGGGCAAAGAGCTCAGGTGTTGGTATTGCAGTTGTTGACGTCTGGCGCGGTCTATTTGCAAATTAACGATGGTCCGAAAGAGGTAGGATTTGACCCGTTGGTAATCTACGGTGTCTACCCGAACCCAAAGGCGTTCAAAGGCATCTTGAACGAAATCTTGAGCAAGATCGGGATCGCCAACATTTTTCAATGCAAAGCGATAGAGCCGGTCTGCGAACTCCTTCACACATTCGTTGTATTGCTGGACAGTCATAAAACAGCGTTAAGACGAAGTGTCTTTACAAAAGTTACACCAATCTATTCGGACTTTGCTTCGTCCTTGTATTTTTGGCGGTATTTGAGGTAAAGTTGTTCTTGGAAATTGCTCGTCGAGACAAACTTTCCGTCTACCAAAATGGTGGTGAGCTGGTTGCTGCGCATATCGAGCGCTGGCCCCTTAGAAACAAAGAAAGTGGCTTTTTTACCCACCTCAAGGGTTCCATAATCTTTGTCTATTCCCATGATTTGGCATACGCTGAGCGAAATAGCTTTCAAGGCTTCTTCTTCACTCAAGCCATAAGCCATTGTAGTACCTGCCTGAAAAGGCAAGTTGCGTGTATTCATGGGCTGCATATCGCCATCGTTTTGAATGCAAAATGAAATACCCTGTTGCTTGAGCAGCGCTGGCATTTGGTACGGTAAATAGGTGAGCTCATCTTCACGTTGAGGTAGGCTATGAATGCGGGACAGCATGATCGGAATTTTGGAGTCGCGGAGTTTGGCGCCCACTAGATGCGCATCATGACCACCCACAATCACTGGATAAGGCAATTGAAACGCCGCAGCAAAATCGATGACATCTACAATTTGCTGGATGCTTTCGGCATGGATATACACGCGCTTTTGACCTTTGAAACAAGCTTTCATGGCTTCCAAACGGAGGTCGCTGGCTTGCGCTTCACGCGCCATGGCGTAGGTTTTGGCCATCTCAAAAAACGCATAAATAGCTCTCTTTTGCGCTTGGTAAGTATTGCGGTCATAGGGCCAATTGAGGTGAATGCCGTCGTCGGCCAAAACAGTGGCGTCTTCCCAGTTCCAACCGCTGAGTTTCATGACAGCTGAGCTTCCGGAGATCCAGCCTCCACGAGGCGTAGCCTGCACCAACAATACGCCATTTGTTCGAACGGTCTCCACAACCTTCGATTCTACATTGTATGCCACTTGAGCGCGCACATGTGGGTTCCAGTCGCCGACATCATTGAAGTCACGGGTGGCGCGCACAGCGTCTATTTCGGTAAGTCCGAGCGTATTGTTGGCCGAAACCAAACCTGGGTAAAAATGCTGACCATTGCAATTGATGATGGTATCCCAGTCTTTGTTGTTAAAGGTTTGGGTCAGCGAATTTTTGACAAAAACAATGCGGTCATTGACCACACCTATCGCCGCAGATTCCATAACAGTGCCATTGCCAATATGTGCAGTTCCGTGCAGCAAAAGAATGCTTTGCGCCATTGAAGAAAAGTGCAAGAGCAAGATGGAGAAAAATAATATCGCTTTCATGTTAGTGGGAATTTTCGGTTTCGGTAGCTTCTTCACCTAAGGTGTCGCAATGAAAATGCTTTTTTACTTTCTTTTGAGGAGTTTTGCTCGCCTCGCCTCTTTCGTTCGCAGCCAGCATAAGGCTCAAAATACGCGTGCGCTCTTGTTCATTTTGCGCCTGCTTTTCTGTTTGTTGCTTTTCTTCGTAATAAACAACTCCATCGACCATTGTCATCGAAACACGCGCTTCTATACTCAATGGATTGGCTGTCCAAAGCACAAGGTCTGCTGCTTTACCCGCTTTGACACTGCCCATTTGCGCCTCTAGGTGCAAGGCTTTTGCCGGATTGAGTGTCACGAGTTTCCAAGCTTCTTCTTCGCTGAGGCCACCATATTTAACTGTTTTGGCAGCTTCTTGATTGAGTCGACGGCCCATTTCGGCGTCGTCTGAATTGATGCAAACCACTACGCCTTGCTCGCTCATGAGCGCCGCGTTATATGGGATGGCATCATTGACTTCAAATTTATAGGCCCACCAATCGGAGAAGGTTGAACCTGCAACGCCATGCTTGTACATTTTGTCGGCGACTTTGTAGCCTTCGAGTATATGGGTGAATGTATTGATGCGAAAGCCCATTGAATCGGCTACGTGCATTAGCATATTGATTTCCGACTGAATATAGGAGTGACAAGTAATGAAACACGACGAGCGAAGAATATCTGACAACACTTCGAGTTCGAGGTCCACTCTTGGCGCTACTTTGGTTTTGCCGGCTTTAAAGGCATCCCACTCTTTCTGGTATGCTTTTGCGCGGTAAAAACCATCGTAAAAAACTTGCTCTACACCCATGCGTGTTTGCGGAAAGCGAACGGTATTGAAGTCGCCCCAATTGGCCTGTTTGACGTTTTCACCAAGTGCACATTTGATGAAATGAGGCGCGTTATCGATGAGCATATCCTCTGCGCTAACACCCCATTTGAGCTTCACGAGCGCCGACTGCCCACCAATTGGATTGGCAGAACCGTGCAGCAATTGGGCAGCTGTTACGCCTCCGGCGAGTTGGCGGTAGATATCGATGTCGTCTGGGTTGACTACATCGGCAATGCTTACCTCGGCAGATATTGCCTGCCCACCTTCGTTTACGCCTCTTGAAATCGCGATATGAGAGTGCTCATCGATGATGCCGGAGGTCAGGTGCAAGCCAGTGGCGTCTACCACTCGAGCGCCTGCTGGTACCGCAATATTTTGACGGCTCACTTGCTTGATTTTACCATCTACAACCAGTACATCAGCGCCTTTGAGCACGCCTTCTTTTTCGTTCGTCCAGACGGTAGCATTTTTAAAAACCAAGGTTTCTTGGGTCGCTTTGGCGGTGGTTCCAAAAGCCATATTGGGGAACCAGACTTGGCCATAAACAGTTGTGTCGGGCTTGAGTGCAATAGGCGGACTAACTGGTGTAGTTTGTTGCTGTATTGCGCTCCAATGAAACCAAGCTCCTTTGGCATCTGTGCCCTCTCCCTCTAGAACCAGCCCATTTTTGAGTGCTTTGGCGTGCAACTGAATCAGCTGTGGATTAGGTGTGTTTAAAGCCAAAAACTGAATGGAAACATCTTGCTGCTTGAGTTGAATGGTGGCTTTGGCGCTCAGGGTATCGGAAGCCGTTTTGAGCAAAACCTTGCCTTGCGGCTTTTCTGGTGAGCCGGTCACGACCAATTCGTAAGTTGCATCGGCTATTCTGAGTGTATAATTGCCTAACAATTGAACAGTGTTGGCAGACTTCCAATAGCGCGCTTCGCCTAAACTCCATGTTTCTAAAAGTTGTGCTTCATAAGCAAATGGGTCTGCGCTAAATACAGAAAAGCTCGCCAACTTACCGCTCTCAAGCGTTCCGACCTGAGCTGAGAGACCCATCCAGTTGGCAGGCACAGTAGTAAGGGCTGCCATGGCATCGGATGGCGCAAGCCCTCGAGCCATTGCTTTGCGCAGTGCTGTCCAAAATTGCTCTGCATTCTTAAGACCAAAAGTGGTAAGGGCAATATCTAAGCCTTCTTTTTTGAGTAGCATAGCGTTACTTGGTGCACTTTCCCAATGTTTGAGCTCAGACAAAGGGATTTCACGGGCCAAATAAGGATCATTGACCTCATAAGCTTCCGGAAAAACGAGTGGCAACACAATTTTGAAGCCCTTTAACTCATTGGCAATGGCGTATTCGTTACCCGATCCGATATATAGAAAATTCGTTTTGAATTCGTTGGCAATTTTTTGAGCACGCAGGATTTCTAGTTTATCGTCGGTCTTGAAAATGATCGGCAGGTTGCGCTGGCTTTCCCACTCCGAAAGGGAAACTGAATAAGGTAAAGAAGCTTTGTTTTTGCTGTAGTAATCGAGGTCGTAGAGTGCTTGACGCAAGAGCGCGATGGCCCCCATTTGAGATGAAGGGTACGTCTGTTGACTTGCGCCTTTGGAGAAAGAATAAACTTGTGCCGCTTGTGGCGCGAGGATTTGCTTGTGTACTTCTGCTTGGCCAAGCGCCACAAAAGCCGCGCTCCCACGCACAATGCCGTCCATGTGGTGCGTGAGCACAAAACCGAAGCCCGACTGCTGCAACTGTTCGCTGCTATTTTCTGTCGATTTGTAAGCTGCTGCCGCAGTTAATTCTGGATGCACGGCTTCGTTCCAATAATAAGCCCCTTCTTTGTTGGACGTTAATTGCGGGCGCCATCCGTTGTTTTTGAAAGTAACTGGGTCGAGGCCAACGCTGCTGTACATATCGATAAAGGAAGGCACCAAAACCTTTCCGGTGTAATCGAGCGCCACAGCGCCGTCTTGCTTGAGGTTTTTTCCGACCTGAACGATTTTGCCATTCTGGAGCAACAAATCTGCATCTTGGAGCGTTTGGCCTGGCTTGACCATAATAATGGCGTGCTGGATCAGTATATATTTAGGCGTAGATGCCTTGACACCATTATCGGGGCCAAACTGGGCGAATAGTTGCGCCGAAACGAACGAGGCTAATAAAAAAATGAGGATGCGTGCTTTCATAGGGTGTGAAAATACAAAATCTTCAAGTAAAAAAGCAAACTTCGGAACCTTAAACCGCTGCAACGTATTTCAGTGCCTCTCGTTTGGCCAATCCTTGTAAATTTTCCGACACCACTACCCCCCGCACCCATTCAGGATTCCATTTGGAAACCTCACGCAAAGCCCAGCCAATTGCCTTTTGGACAAAGAATTCTTTGTTCCCTTTGAAGCGACTAATGTAGTATTGGAGCAGTGCTAAGTCAGTTTGCTGCTTGTATTTAAGTTGAAATATCAATAAAGAACGGTGCAACCAAAAATTAGAAGAGCTTTCCCATTCGGCTGCTGTTTTCGCAAATTCTAGTGGAAAGGACTTGGCATAATGACCTACTACGTGCGACACCAATAAATCGATGGTATCCCACCATGGTTTTTGTGTAAGCAGAAACTCAATTTTGGGTAAATCGGTATGTGCCGCTCGTTTTTTGTAGTCGGAGAGCAGAGCATCAATGGCGATATACTGGAGTTCTCTAGCCTCGTGCTGCCAACATTCGTCTATGAAATCCCAGCGCGCTGAGTCGGTAAGCTGCGTCCAATCTTTTTTTACGGAGAGGAATACATTTTTTCTGGGTGTCGCTGAAACACCAAGAAAAACAAAGCGGTTTTTCATGTACGCTTCCATGGCCGGAGCGCGTTCGGTATCTCTTATTCTTTCTAGCTCGGAAACAATTTGTTGTAACATTCGCTGCTGATTAAAAAAAAATGGCAAATCATAAGCCGGGTTCTGTACCAGTTGCTGCACGCAGCTTTGGTGTCCATCATTTATCTAGCACTGCACTCGCGCGCAGCGTCAATCGACCTACCCTCCGAGACGAGCGAGCAGCCCGTTCTGCTTGCGCAGACCCCGGTATATTTGGTCTTTCAGCTCGTAAGGTTTACCCTGCCTTGTGCATCACTGCCCAAGCGGTGAGCTCTTACCTCACCTTTTCACCTTTTCCTCAGCAAGCTGAGGTAGTTTGTTTTCTGTGGCACTTGCTGTATTGTCACAATTCCTTGTTTCAACCCTTCCCGTTAAGAAGTACGATGCTCTATGCTGCCCGGACTTTCCTCTTTTCTAATGAAAAGCGATAGACTGATTTGCCGTTGTAAAGGTATTAAAGTTTGACGAGCTTTTTGACTGCCACACCAGCTATTGCTTGAATGCGGACGGTATAGGTTCCGTTTGGAAGCGCTGAGATGTCAAAATAGCCTTGTAATGCGGCGTTTTCATGGCGCAATACAACGCGGCCATTTGCATCTATGATTTCGAGAAATTCAAACGGCGTTGCGGTCTGAAAATAGCACCACTCTGAAGCCGGATTCGGGTAAAAAGAGATGTCTATTGTTGGCGCTGAAAGACCGGCGTCCAGGCCGAGGTAAATATCTTGGTATTCGATTGTAGGTGTTTGATTTTGACCAAAACCACCCACCGTGGCACGCACTAAACATTCTTTTTTGCCGTTTGTCCACCACTCGTATTCGGTTGTGACAAAACTAGGCGGGGCAAACCAAGAACCCGTTCCAAAAAATGTTTGGTAAATGGAGTCATTCTCCGAGATGTCGTGGCGGATACGCAAGGCCGAAAAAGTACCTAGTGGCGTAGTGACACTGCCCCAGCCATCAACTACCGAGACGCGCTCGCGGTGCTGAATGAACTTGATGTCAGTTGCTGGATTGAGGTCAATGTAGGTGTAGCCTCTCGAGGTGTAGGTGTCGTTGAATTGCAGCGGTAATTCGTAGCGGGTTTCGATGGTATCAGACTTAAAAGGAACACCTTGCCCTTGTACATCAATGGAATAACCAATGCTGTTGATTTGGGTGTTTGTTCGGCGGGTATATTGGCTCAAATTGGATAGCTCGATGGGTAAAAATACTGAAAACTGATCGATAGGTAGATCGTTAGTGAGGTTGAAATAAGTGGCTTTGTAGGGCGTTGAGGCGATGGGCCCATAAGTAGCCAAAATAAGCAAGGAACCAAACCCAATTGGATTGTAATCGACCAAAGTTTGGCTTTGAGCAGAGAGTTGAGAGAAGTCCCAGGTGGCGTTGGCACCAGTGTTCTGAAGGTCGATCGCAATAGGGTTGGCAAGGCTCCAGCGAACGGTGTCGGCAGCTGTAGCGAAGTCGTTGACTTGTAGGGTAATTTGTGCAGAGAAGAGGCCTGCTAGCGACAAAAATAGGCTGAGTAGAAGTGTTTTCATAGGTCTAGTTGTGACTCAAATTTAGGTTTTTTATTCGATGGATTGGTGCTAACTTTACCACATGTCTGATTTGGTTCAAGAATTTCTGGGCGTTTGGGAGGCTGAGTTGTTGCAACTTAGGTCAAACGACCCATTGATTGACCTACCAGACAACGCTTTTGTTGCCACCGAAGCCGAACTCTGGACAAACCAAACAATTGGGCGCCAAATTTTAAAAGACGTGCGGCGCATCGAACGAGAAAGAGGCGTGCTTGCCTTAGTGCACTTCGAAGGCATACTCACTTGGCAAAAAGGCGAGAGAAGCATCCAAACCCCTGTTTTCTTGAGGGAATGTACCGCCATTCACCACCAGACTCAAAAAATCGACAACGACGACAGGCAATTCGTCAATCCGTTTATCAGCGTGCTGCTTCAAAAAACACTGGGTTTTGATATTGAATTAAAAGACCCAGCATCTTACATTCAAGTTGTCCTTGACACCAAACTTTTTAGTCAGTATACCGCTCGTTCAGGCCTCGCTAACTTACATCCGCAACGCTACGAACTGCGCAAAGAATGGGAGGCACTCAATACGGCAAAAAGCTACTCTGCTGCCCTACATCAAATTATTGGAGACAACCTTACAACTGAGTCGGCAAAGCAAAACGCTGAGCTCAAGCCAATATCATCCTTGGATCCCGATCAAAAAGCGGCCGTAGAAAAGGTACAATATGGGTCTGAGGTCATTTTCGGCCCTCCCGGCACCGGAAAATCTGTGGTGTTGAGCAATATTATTGGGCAAGCTGTCGGGAACCAGCAAAATGCACTCGTAGTGGCCGACAAGCCAGTTGCACTTGAAGTATTGCTGGGTAAATTGGCCCAACAACAGCTCGACCATTGTTGTGTATTTTTAAGCGCTAGCCATACCACGGCAGGGTTCTATAAGCAACTCCAGATTCAATTTGAGCGCTTGCTTCAAACTGACAGCAATGATGCTGCGACCCCGCAACAGCCTCCATTCCGCGGCGCCCCTTTCTGGGAACAGCGCAAACAAATTGAACACAACACCGCCCTGCGTTTTGATGAAATACTACAAGTTTTTGGGGCGCCTGTCCAATCGAGCGCAAGACCCACAAAACGTTGGAAAGCTTGGCTAAGCAAGCAACAACTCCTCGAGAATTTTCAGGCATCAACGCTTGCCGTACTTCCTTTTCTTCAAAAATATTGGCAAGACGCCAACAACCAAGACCTCAATCAAGATTGGCTCAATTGGCAAAAATGGAGCACCGACTTACTAGAAAACCACGGTATTGCAAATAGCGGTGAACTCGACATATTTGTGGAGCAAAGCTTGCGCTGTATTCAATTTGAAGGTAAGTTATATCAGACCTACAGCGAACTGCTCGATCAAGATGTAGCACTACAACTCAAACGCCTTTATCAGTACCAACAACTTGGTAGCCAAAAGGAACAACTCCTCCAAGCACTCGAAGCATGGAAGCAAGTGCCAACCGCAGCAGAATGGGCCCTCTTGAAAGCGGCGGCTACTGCTCCGGGTTGGTTCAGGCAGCGCAAATGGCGCAAACTCGAAAAAACCTGGCTGCGCTTGCCCGGCCTTGATATACAATTACTCGAAAATCAACTTAAGAAATATTGGCAAAATCAAATCCAACGTGCCAATGCGAAAGAGAAATTTGCACGCTTTGGCATTCAAGATTTAGATGCAGTACTCGGCTTGCTGATCCCTTTACTCAAACAACACAACACCGCTCATTGGCAATGGTACAGAAAATTGAGCCGAACAGCAATTGAGCAGTATTGCCACGCGCATCAGAACGCGCATCTTTTTCAGCAACTCCACCAAAAGCTCTTCACGCATATGGCGCCCGAGTTCGCTGTGCTTCGCCAGACCATTCATACTGAATTCCCCCAGCTCTCTGTGCATCTTCAGCTTCTAAAGCAACTCCCCTATGAACTGTGGGAAAGTCTTGTCGATTTAAATGAGTTTGAACAAACCATACGCGCCGAATTCTGGGCCGACCTCCGCGCCAATTACCCAGCACTTTTTGAGTTTGCTCAGCAGCAATTAAGCGAGCTCATCGAGGAGGATTTACAACAAGAAGCGCGCAATTGGAAACAACACGCCGCAGCAATTAGAGCGGCACAAGAGCTGCAATTCAAGCAATTGCAAAAGTTATTGACAGACCCCATCCAAAGACTGACCAACGACGAAAAAGAATTGCGCCAACAATTGCGTAAAGGCAAAGCAATTTTAGTCAAAGAAATGGCCAAAACGCGCCAACACTTGAGCATTACTACACTTTTAGAAGGCCCTGCTGCACAATGGTTAAGAGTTATTTTTCCGGTATGGCTCTGCACGCCTACAACATTGGCCAAAACGCTTCCAATGCAAGTCGCGCATTTTGACCTAGGTATTTTTGATGAAGCAAGTCAATTACCCCTTAGTCATGCCGTGGGTGCACTGCAAAGAGTTCAAAAGTGCGTCGTAGCAGGCGATCCGCAACAAATGCGGCCGCAATCATATTTTGGCCAAAGCGCAGAAGGGGTTGTGGACCTCCTGCACCAAGCAGCCTTTTATTTGCCTAGCCAGCATTTGCGCTACCATTACCGCAGTGAAGACCCTAGCTTGATTGCCTTTTCGAACCAACACTTTTATCAGCATGCACTCATCGTTTGGCCCTCGAAGCCGGCTGCTACCAACGGTATTTTCGATCATTATTTAGAAGCCGGACGATATCTCCATCAGCAAAATCAAACAGAAGCAAAAGCACTCACCCAACAATTGCGCAAACTACTCCATGCTGAACAAAAAATTGGCGTTGTGGCATTTTCAGAAACGCAACTCAACTGCATATACCAAGAATTGAGCAGCGCTGAGCAAGCCCTACTCGAAACGCGGATTCAAGACCGGAGTGCCTTTTTTCTACCGTTAGAAAAAGTACAAGGCGAAGAATGCGAAATCTTGTTGATCAGTTTTGGATTTGCTAAAAATGAAGCCGAGCAGTTTAGCCTCAAACTTGGCCCAATGGCGCAGGCACAGAGCGGCAGGCGCCTAAATGTTTTGCTCACTAGAGCGCAAAAAGCCTTGCATTTTTACAGCAGCATCCGCTCCACAGACTTTCCGAATAAAAGGAGTGCAGCCACCAACAGGTTGTGGGAGTGGTTTGTATTCTTAGAAAATTCGCTTGCCGAGCAAACAACATACGATGCGAACGAACGCCTTTCTTCGGCGCAAGACTATCCTACTTTTCTGAATTATTATCGGGTGCTGAAGCAGCGTGAGGCCCTTCCGACTCGCGTTTAGGCACAGGGTCATAACCAAAACCACCACGCGGATGGCAACTTGCAATGCGTTTTAAACCTAAATAAGTTCCTTTGATTGGCCCCCAAGTCTTGAGGGCTTCTACCATATAAGTTGAACAAGTCGGTGTGTAGCGGCAACTCGGTGGAAAAATAGGCGAAATCACCCATTGGTAAATCCGAACTAAAAAAATAAGTGGGGCCGCCAAGACCTTGTAAAAAAGCTGCATGGGTCAAAAATAAACAATTTCAACAGCTTGCTGTGTAAACTTAGTTAACGTAACCTTTGATTCAATTTAGGTTATGCCTATTTTTAGAACATGAACATGAATCAACTCCTCTCCCTGATTACTTTTAGTACAATTTCCTTGTTTGGCATGAGCCAACCCCTAGACAACTGGGAGGACGACAAAATCAAAGTCACACAAGCATCTGGTGCACAAACAATTATGCACGCCGAAGCCCTTTTCGAAGACCGCTGGGACCAACTCCCACAGCCGCAATTCTGGAAAAAAATCATGTTGCTTTCGCCAGATTCTTGCCTGATCAACGTGGCTTCGAACCGCCAAGTCCTCGACAAAATGTCTATCCGCGACTGGAATGCACAAACCGAAGCACAAAAAGATATCACCCGCCAAGCCTTGCGCACTGCAAATGGCCTACCGAGCGACACCCGCATTTATGTAACCACTGGCAAAAACGATTTTTACCGCTTCAATGAAGTATATCCTAGTCTAGATCAGGGAGTAGCCGCTTTTGAGCGCTATGGCGTAGATCCGTGGTATGCACAATCTATTTTATTGATTGAAAGCCCTGCGCTCATGCGCAAATCCTCGACGGGTGCTTATGGTGCTTTTCAGCTCATGCCGGGTGTGGCACGCTCTATGGGGCTGATCGTGAATAGCACCACAGATGAACGCAAAGATTTTGACCGCTCAGCATATGGCGCAGCGCAGCTCATCAGACGCGTGTGTATCCCTGAGGCCAAACGTATTTTAGCCCAACACAACCTCACTTACAACGAAACAGACTTATGGTTTCGCTTATTTGTGCTTCATGTGTATCATGCTGGAGCAATGAACGTGGCTGCGGTTGTGGATAAAATTCAGCCCACAGAAGGTTCGCAAGAACTCATCAAAGCTATGTGGCAAAATAGCGCCGCAGGATTTGGCAACAACTCACAAAACTACACGCAACTTGCGCTTGCTGCGCAACTCATTTTGCACGACATGGTGTACCAAAACTGTACAGAAATTAGTCCTTGCTCGAGTCGTTGACCCAACAAATATGTCCTTCTTGGATGCGCAATGGCGCCGGAAAATTATTTGTATAAAGGCCTCCAGTTCCAAAACCCTGCGGTATTGTAGGTGCATAACACGCGCCAAACTGGACAATAGCGCTCAGGCCAATTGAACTTTCGAGCGCACTAGTTAGCCACCATCCTATGTTTCTTTCTTCGGCCAAGGCAATCCATTCGCGAACGCCGCTCAGCCCGCCATGTAAACTTGGTTTCAAAATAATGTATTGTGGCTGAATAAGCTCGAGCAAAGCACGCTTTTGGGCAGGCGAATTGACGCCGATCAGTTCTTCGTCAAGTGCAATTGGAACTGGCGTATGCATGCACAGCTCCCTCATTTGATCTATTTGCCCTGCGCCGATAGGCTGTTCTATGCTATGAATGTCTATGCGCGCCAATTCTTCGAGGACGCTACCAATTTCGGAAGGTGAAAACGCACCATTGGCATCTACGCGGATCGTGAGCGCAGATGCAGGCGCAGATGCACGAAGTTCTTGGAGCAGCAACAATTCTTGAGGCCAATCTAGTGCACCAATTTTAAGTTTGACGGTCTGAAAACCAGCTGCAATTTTTTCAATGGCTTGCGCGCGCATGTCGGCAAGCGTGCCCATCCAAACCAAACCATTAATTGGCATACAGGATTCCTGGCGCGTAAATAGCGTATCGAATAAAATATTTTTTTCTGGAGCACGTATGCCCAGCAATAAAACTTCCAAGCCAAAGATAAACGAGGGAAAACCGCTCCATTTTGCTATCGCTGCGCTAAACGAAGGATTTGTAAAAAAATCGCTTTGAGACCACTCCATTATGAAGGGCCTGACCTCAGCTAAAAATTCGAGGAGTTTGGATTCATATTGCTGATGGTCGCTATATTCTGGCGACAAACCTGGAATGATTGGGAATTCGGTCTGAACATGTGCGCCACTTGGCAATTCATAATTGAAAATCCAAGAGGGTTTGGTATGTAAAACGCCTCGGCTGGTACCAGCGGGCTTCTTGAAAATCAATTCGTGCAAAAATATGTGTTCAGGCATGGTGGTAAGGTTCTCCTTTGAGGATGCTGAAAGCGCGGTATAATTGTTCGAGAAAAATCATGCGCACCATCTGATGCGAGAAAGTCATGTTAGACAAGGACTGCTTGAATTGCGCGCGCTCGTAAACCGCCGGACTAAAGCCATAGGCTCCACCGATGACAAATACAAAAGAACCTGTGTGTTGCAATTGTTTTTGGGCTAACCAAGCTGCAAAATCTACCGAACTGAACTGCTTTCCGTTTTCATCGAGCAGGATCAAAAAGTCAGTTGGATTGATTTTCGCTAGAATTTGAGCACCTTCTTTATCTTTGATTTGGGTCTGGGTAAGTGCCTTCGGATTTTTGATGTCTGGGAGTTCAATTCTTTCAAAGGAACAATAATGACCCAAGCGTTGTTGATAGCGCTGTTCGCCGACTTTGAGGTCCTCGAAAGCAGTTTTCCCAACGACTAAAAACCGAATTTTCATGCGCTATACCGCTACTACCCCTTTGAGTTCTGGCGCCGCCATTTTGAGCGCTTCTTCGAGACCACCTTTGATGGTCATTTGAGACATCGAGCAATCGCTACAAGAGCCCAATAAACGCACTTGCACTATGGCATCATCGGTGATATCGATGAGTTCCATATCGCCGCCATCGGCATGCAAAAAAGGCCTGAGCTGATCTAGAGCCACTAAAACTTTGCTGCGGAGTTCTTCTTTATTGTTTGTCATGCTTGGGTTTTGCGCGTTGCAATAATAGCGTTCAATTCAGTTTCAAAGTTATGAACTAATTCTTCAAAAGCACTTGTTGTGGGCGTATTTTGCTGAAAAACAGCAGGTCTGCCGGCATCTCCAGCTTCGCACACACCTTGAACCAAAGGAATGCTGCCCAAGAATGGCACTTGCATACCCTGCGCTAAATTCTTGGCGCCATCGCGACCAAAAATATAGTATTTATTGTTGGGCAATTCTGCCGGTGTAAAATAGGCCATGTTTTCGACAATTCCGACGATGGGTACTTTAAAAGAATCCAGTCTAAACATTTGAATACCACGGCGTGCGTCGGCTAAAGCAACTTCTTGAGGTGTACTGACAATCACTACGCCGTCTAAAGGAACGGTTTGCATCAAAGACAAATGAATGTCGCTGGTACCTGGAGGAAGGTCAACGAGTAAGAAATCGAGTTCGCCCCAATGCGCGTCGGTGAAAAGTTGGGTAAGTGCTTTGGAAGCCATCGGGCCTCTCCATACAACTGCGTCGTCTTGACTCGTGAAAAATCCGATCGATAAAATCTTGATGCCATTAGACTCTATTGGCGCGATGAGCGATTGGCCATTGACGTCCGTCATCTGAGGACGATCGCCAACTAAATCGAACATGGTAGGCATTGAAGGTCCGTGGATATCGGCATCTACAATTCCGACGCGGTAACCTTTTTTAGCCAAGCCCCCTGCTAAATTGGCCGTAATTGTGGACTTTCCAACGCCACCCTTACCCGAAGCAACCGCAATAATATGCTTGACGTCTGGCAAAATTTTTCTGCGGGCGGTACGGCTTTCTGCATCGAGACCTTGGATTCGACACTGCACTTGAATTTCTTGTCCAAATACACGCTTTAAATTGAATTCAATGGCTTCTTGCATGCGCTTTCTTGCATGTAGAGCTGGATTTGAAATTTTAACGCCCACCTGAATAGTGTTGTCATTGATTTGCAGCTCTTCAATTAAATTGAGGCTCACTAAATCATTTTTGAGATCGGGCTCAGTTATTTTGCCTAAAACGGCAAGTACGTCTTCTCTTTTAATGTGCATTATTTGCTTTTAACGATTGAATGGAATGATACATGAAATCTACAACCCTTTTGGTGTCGCCTTGTTCGCGGTTCATGATTTCGTAATAATTTTCATGGATGCGCTTGACGCTGTAAATAAAAAAGCGTGCATTTTTTTGTGCGACAAACTCGCCCTTTACAATTCTTCTGTAAATCAGGATATCATTGGTTTGCCTCACCATTTCAATCTCGAAGAAAGGATTGGGCTTGAGTAATTTGCGCTTGAATTCTGCAAAACGATAGGCGTAGTCACCGTAATCTTCGATCAAAAGGGTGAAATTGCGACCCACACTGAGTTTCCATTTGAACCCACCGATTTCGTATGCAACATTCGGTTTCATGGAGGTGCCAATTCCGGCACTCGCATTCGGCAACATAATGCGCGCAGATAAATCGTAGGCACTCAGATCTAATGCGCGGTATTGGATGTAGTCGTACGAACGCGTCTTGGCTTGCTCACAGCCGAGCACCAAAACGAATAAACAGAAAAAACTAAGCGTGCGCATGAGCACAAAGATACACTTGGTTTGTCTTTTTTTTACAATTTAGCAGTATGGAAAAACAAACTACATTTCTGGCAGGCCTCATGATCATGTTATCTATTGTATTTGGCGCCTTTGGAGCACATGCTTTAAAGGAGATACTAGAGCCTTCGCAATTAGCCACTTTTGAAGTCGGGGTGCGCTATCAAGGATTTTTATCAATGGGTGTTCTGTTCTTATCCTTAAGTAGCCAGCGCTTGGCTTTTCCGATGAAAGGCATTTTGTGGGCTATGCTCATTGGCATGTTTTTGTTTAGTTTCTCCATATATGGTTTGGTACTCGGCCGCCACTTTTTTGCGCGCAACGCATTTGCTTTTTTAGGCCCGGTGACGCCAATTGGAGGCGCAATCAGCATCATTTCTTGGTGCGTATTTCTTTTTCGTCTGTTAAAATACGGACAACAGTAAAACTTTTTTGCGAATGATGTTTTGTTATTGGTGAATAGTTTTTACTTTTGATTAGTTTTTCATCGTTACACCGATTATTTTTTAAGCATTATGACAACACTCACCCTCGGAAGCAAGCTTCCAGCTTTTATTGGCACTGACCAAAATGGCGAATCCATCGATAGCGCATCTTACGCTGGCAAAAACCTAGTGATCTACTTTTACCCCAAAGACGATACCCCTGGCTGCACTGCCCAGGCCTGTAGTATCCGCGACGGTCAAGAAGCACTGCTCGCCGCACAAGTCAATGTCATTGGCATCAGTGCCGATAGCGTTGCTGCCCACATGAAATTTGTAAACAAATACCAACTCAATTTTCCGCTCATCTCCGATACCGAAAAATCCATCATCCAACAATTCGGCGTTTGGGGTCCAAAAAAATTCATGGGTCGCGTTTACGACGGCATTCACCGCATGACTTTCATCTTTGATCAAACCAATACCTTGATTAAAGTAATTGAAAAACCGAATACAAAAGACCACGCCAACGAAGTTTTGGCTTGTTTTCAGTAGAACGTAAATTGTTTACGTCCTTCACCTTGCAACTTTGTAAAAATTATTCACCGAGCCTCGCTCAAAACAACAAACGATATGTCTAAAGAACAAAACCTCGAAAAACTCAAAGCACTCCAACTGACCATGGAAAAGCTTGACAAAGCCTTCGGAAAAGGTGCCGTCATGAAACTCGGCGATGCCCCAGTAGAAAAAGTAGAAGTCATCCCTACCGGATCGCTCACGCTAGACCTTGCCTTAGGCATCAACGGCTATCCGAAAGGACGCGTTGTAGAAATCTACGGTCCAGAATCTTCTGGTAAAACCACACTAGCCATTCACGCAATTGCCGAAGTTCAAAAACAAGGTGGTATTGCCGCATTCATAGATGCAGAACACGCCTTTGATCAATTCTACGCTCAAAAATTAGGCGTAGACGTTGCAAACCTATTGATCTCTCAGCCAGACAACGGTGAACAAGCCCTCGAAATCGCAGACAACCTCATCCGTTCAGGCGCTATTGACCTTATCGTAATTGACTCCGTTGCGGCACTGACGCCAAAAGCAGAAATTGAAGGCGAAATGGGCGATTCCCAAATGGGTTTACAGGCCCGCCTCATGTCTAAAGCGCTCCGCAAACTCACGGGCTCTATCAACAAGGCTGGCTGCTGCTGTATTTTCATCAACCAATTGCGCGACAAAATCGGCGTCATGTTCGGCAACCCCGAAACCACTACAGGTGGTAATGCACTTAAGTTCTATTCCTCTATCCGCATTGACATCCGCAGAGCGGCACAACTCAAAGACGGCGAGGACGTCATTGGCAACCGCGTCAAAGTCAAAGTGGTTAAAAACAAGGTTGCACCGCCATTTAGGAAAGCAGAATTTGATATCATGTACGGTGAAGGCATCTCTAAAGTAGGTGAAATCATCGACCTCGGCGTAGACCTCAACATTCTCAAGAAAAGCGGTTCTTGGTTCTCTTACGGAGAAACTAAACTCGGACAAGGACGCGACGCGATCAAATCACTCATTCTAGATAACCCAGAACTCATGGAAGAACTAGAAGCAAAAATCAAAAATGCGCTCGCAACACCGACTGGTCAGACTGAAGTGTTGCAAGACTAGACCTATCGTTTGGTTGGAAGCGGCGTTCTTAGGAGCGCCGTTTTTTTTTGCAATAAAAATAATTGAAGTGCGTTTTATTTGTCTATTGCCCAGCAATTTTATAATTTCGGAACACTTAAACGCAATTCAACTATGAAAACTTACCTTTCTCTACTCGCCTTTTCGGCATTACTCATTGGCACAACTGCAAGCTGCAAGAAAAAAGGCTGCATGGACCAAGACGCAGTCAACTACAACTCAGAAGCTAAAAAAGACGACGGAACATGTAAATATGCTCCATCCATTACTGTAAATGGCAACAACCCTGAAAACATTAATGTAGGCGACACTTACACAGACGCTGGCGCTACCGCAACTAACAAAGACGGTTCTGCTGTTACGGTTAGTACAAATAGCCAAGTAGACGCCACTACAAAAGGCACCTACTTAGTCACTTATACCGCCACCAACGAAAATGGTACCACCACAGCAACACGAACAGTAAACGTCAATATCGGCCAAGACAACTGGTTGGTTACTTGGGCTGTTGCAAGTGATTGCGGTAACTCATTCCCTTTGACGCCAGACCCAACTATTACAGCGGGTGCTGCAGCCAACGAACTGATCATCGATAACATGTTCAATTTATTTGGCGGAACTGCTAACGCAACAATCAACGGTAACAACATCAATATTCCAAGTCAAACCATCGACGTGACACTCGGTCAGGTGACTTTTTCTGGTGTTGGTAGCATGAACAACCAAGCAAATACAATTACAATTACTTATACCTATGACAACACCATTCCGCTTATCGGCGGAAGCGGTACTTGCGTAGCGACTTATACCAAACAATAAGTTCCAAAACAAAAGAATTCGAAAAGGCCCGGCGAACACCGGGCCTTTTTCGTTTTCGAATGGATTGTAGCCTATGTTGCAAAACGAATACCTCACAATTTTTAACTTTGCCCCATGGGAAAATTTAAAGAAATCATCAGCGCACCAACTCCAACTTTAGTTGATTTTTTTGCCACTTGGTGTGGTCCATGTAAAACGATGTCGCCCGTACTAGACGAACTCAAAAAAGTATATGGCGACAAACTCCGCATCATCAAAATTGATGTCGATAAAAATCCGGCTATTGCCGATCAATTTAAAATTCGAGGAGTACCCACACTCATGCTATTTAAAGAGAGCAAAATGCTATGGCGCGAGAGCGGTGCTTTTCCGCTTGCTACCCTCAAACAAAAAATTGGTGGGTATTTATAAGCCCTTCACATTTACGTGATCAAAACGTAACCCTTCTTTTTTATTTGCGTATTTGCTTTCCTAGGCGAAATCAGCTACTTTTGCCAGCTAATTAATATTTTACAAATTAACAGATCAATATGGAATCAATGATGATTTATGTGCCAATAGTAATGGCAATTATCGGATTACTATTTATGGCAATGAAGCGCTCTTGGGTGTTAAAGCAAGACGCAGGTGATGGAAAAATGAAAGAAATTTCAGACTACATCTACGAAGGCGCACTCGCCTTTTTGAAAGCAGAGTACCGACTTTTAGCCATTTTTGTAATCATTTCAAGCGTTGTTTTGGCAGCAATCACCTTCCTTCCGGGAGTTAAAACGCATTTATTAATTGTAGTTGCCTTTATTTTCGGTGCTATTTTCTCTGCTTTGGCAGGAAATATGGGGATGAAAATCGCCACCAAAACGAACGTTCGCACCACGCAAGCTGCACGTACTAGCCTTCCACAAGCCTTGAAAGTTTCTTTCGGTGGCGGAACAGTTATGGGCTTGGGTGTAGCAGGTTTGGCTGTATTAGGCTTAACTGGCTTCTTCATTTTATTCTATAACATCTTCATGGGTGGTCACTGGACCAACTCTGAGCAAATGACTGTTGTACTCGAAACCCTAGCTGGTTTTTCATTAGGTGCAGAGTCTATCGCTTTGTTTGCACGTGTAGGTGGTGGTATCTATACTAAAGCTGCTGACGTAGGTGCTGATTTAGTTGGTAAAGTTGAAGCAGGTATTCCTGAAGACGACCCACGCAACCCTGCAACTATCGCCGACAACGTAGGTGATAACGTAGGTGACGTGGCTGGTATGGGCGCTGACCTCTTCGGTTCTTATGTAGCAACTGTATTGGCTGCAATGGTTCTTGGAAATTATGTCATCAGTGACATGGGTGGTATCAAAGATGCATTTGGCGGTATTGGCCCAATCTTATTGCCAATGGCAATTGCTGGTTTCGGTATCTTATTCTCTATCATCGGTACCCTCCTCGTTAAAATCAGTTCTGATTCTGCAAAAGAAGCAGAAGTTCAAAAAGCACTCAACATTGGTAACTGGGTATCTATTGCCCTTACTGCTGTTGCTTGTTTCTTCCTCGTGCAGTATATGTTGCCAGCCAACATGAAAATGACCTTCTTTGGCGAAGGAATGAAAAACGTTTCTTCAATGAGCGTATTTTATGCTACCCTCATCGGCTTGTTCGTTGGTGGTGCCATTTCATCAGTTACTGAATACTACACAGGCTTGGGCACAAAACCTGTCTTGAAAATTGTTCAGAAATCTTCTACTGGTGCTGGTACTAACGTGATCGCTGGTTTGGCTACAGGTATGATTTCTACCTTCCCTACTGTTTTATTATTTGCAGCGGCTATCTGGTCTACTTATGCACTTGCAGGTTTCTACGGTGTAGCACTAGCTGCTTCTGCCATGATGGCAACGACAGCTATGCAATTAGCAATCGATGCTTTTGGTCCTATCTCTGACAACGCTGGTGGTATCGCTGAAATGAGCGAACTTCCGAAAGAAGTCCGTACCCGTACAGATATCTTAGACTCTGTTGGTAACACAACTGCAGCAACAGGAAAAGGTTTTGCGATTGCTTCTGCTGCACTTACTTCATTGGCTTTGTTTGCTGCTTACGTAACCTTCACGGGTATCGACGGTATCAACATCTTTAAAGCGCCTGTTCTTGCCATGTTGTTCATCGGTGGTATGGTTCCGGTTGTTTTCTCAGCGCTTGCCATGAACTCAGTTGGTAAAGCAGCAATGGACATGGTTTATGAAGTGCGTCGTCAGTTCAAAGAAATCCCTGGTATCATGGAAGGAACTGGCAAGCCAGAATACGGCAAATGTGTAGAAATCTCTACAAAAGCTGCCCTTCGCGAAATGATGCTCCCTGGTATCCTCACTATTGGATTGCCAATTGCGATTGTATTGCTTGGCAAATTGGTTTACCCTTCTGACAACCAATTGATCGCCGAAATGCTCGGTGGCTATATGGCTGGTGTAACTGTTTCTGGTGTGCTTTGGGCAGTTTTCCAAAACAACGCAGGTGGAGCTTGGGACAACGCCAAAAAATCTTTCGAAGCTGGTGTTGAAATCAACGGAGAAATGACTTACAAAGGTTCTGATGCGCACAAAGCAGCAGTTACCGGCGACACCGTTGGTGACCCTTTCAAAGATACTTCAGGCCCATCAATGAATATCTTGATCAAATTGACTTGCTTAATTGGTTTGGTGATCGCTCCTATCTTGGGTAACGGCGCCGAAACAACGAAAAAAGAATGCAAAGCTGGCACAGAATGCCAAATGAACGGCACTTCTTGTGAGCAAGACACAAAATGTTCAACAGACAAAGCAGCTTGTTGCGATAAAAAATAAGCTAGCGCTGTACATATTTACAAAAGCCACCTCAACAGGTGGCTTTTTTTTATCTTTGAAAGTGCTCAAAAACAAAGATTTCTTCCAAGATGTGTACGACGTCGTGCGGCACATTCCATTTGGCCGCGTCACGAGTTATGGCGCTATTGCCAATTATTTGGGCTCCAAACAAGGCGCACGAATGGTGGGCTGGGCCATGAATGCCAGTCATATTTTACCAGATATTCCCGCACATCGGGTGGTCAACCGGATTGGCTTGTTGAGTGGCAAACACCATTTTGACGGGCCGAATACGATGGAACTGCGCTTGCAGGAAGAAGGTATTGTCGTTGTGCAAAATCAAATCCAAGACTTTCAAAAAGTTTTTTGGGATCCTGCGCTCGAATTGGGTCTGCCTTAAAGGATTCTATTAATTTTGTCCAAACATTTTTTGACTATGAAATTTGCCACCAAAGCCATTCACGCCGGCGTCCACCCAGATCCAGCAACAGGCGCCATCATGACCCCTATTTATCAAACTTCTACTTATGTGCAAGAAGGCGTTGGCAATCACAAGGGTTACGAATATTCAAGGACACTCAACCCGACGCGTCATGCGCTCGAGAAAAACATCGCAGCCATTGAAAACGGTAAGCACGGAGCTTGCTTCGGCTCGGGATTGGCCGCAATAGACTGCGTGATCAAAATGCTCAACCCTGGCGATGAAATCATCTCTACCAATGACCTTTATGGCGGATCTTACCGCATCTTTAATACCATTTTTGCCAAATACGGTCTGATTTTTCATTTTGTAGACATGCAAAACCCAGCAGCTGTTGAGGCCTTGGTCAATGAAAACACCAAACTCATTTGGGTCGAGACGCCAACAAACCCCATGATGAACATCATCGATATCGAGGCAATGGCGCAAATCTCCAAAAGAGCCGGCGCGCTTTTGTGCGTAGACAACACTTTTGCCACGCCATATTTACAAAATCCGCTCGATTTAGGCGCCGATATGGTCATGCACTCCGTGACAAAATACTTGGGTGGCCACTCCGATGTTGTAATGGGTGCTTTGGTCTGCAATGACGACGCCCTCGCTACAGAAATGTATCGCATCCAAAATTCTTCTGGCGCCGTGACTGCACCAATGGATTCTTTTTTGGTCTTGCGTGGCATCAAAACACTCCACTTGCGCATGCAACGCCATTGTGAAAACGGTGAAAAGATCGCGCGCTACCTGCAAACACATCCAAAAGTAGACAAAGTCTATTGGCCAGGTTTTGAAACGCACCCCAACCACGACGTCGCAAAAAAACAAATGCGTGGCTTTGGCGGCATGATCTCTTTTACACTCAAAGACAATCAGCTACAAGATGCACTAGATTTGGTCAAGAAAGTAGAAATTTTTGCGCTTGCGGAGTCTTTGGGTGGTGTGGAGTCGCTTATTGGACACCCAGCAACCATGACCCACGCGTCTATTCCGAAGGAAGTGCGCGAACAGAGTGGCGTAGTCGATTCATTGATCCGCTTGAGTGTGGGTGTTGAAGACGCCGAAGACCTTATCGCAGACCTAGAAAGCGCTCTAAAGTAAGTCTAGGCTCTTAAAGAACTGCTCTTTTTTGGCAGGAGACAACGGAATAGCGGTGCCATCTTTCAAAATCACTGAGCCTCCGTCGTGTTTGTCATAGCGCTCCACATAATTGAGGTTGATCAAATGCGACTGATGCACCCTGAAAAAGGAGAAACCAGCTAGCATGGTATCGTAGTCTTTTAAGGTTTTGGACACCAAAATTTTCTTGCCGTCGTTGAGGTAGAAAAACGTATAGTTTTTATCGGCCTCACAGTGAACGATATCATCTATTTCAATTACAAAAATACTCTCTTGTGTCTTGAGCACGAGTTTGCGCTTGTGTTGAGGCTGAATGTTGTGCTGTAGGGCTTGAAACTGTGCGTCGTCTTTTTTGTGCTCTACTAATTGTAGGGCGTTGGTCATGGCGGTGTGGAGTTCTTCTGCATCTATTGGCTTTAAGATGTAATCTAGTGCAGAAAATTTAATGGCTTGCACGGCGAACTCCTGAAAAGCGGTAATGAAAATTACTTCAAACGCCTTGTACTTCACCTGTCTTAAGACATCAAAACCATTGCCGTCAGGCATTTGGATATCGAGTAATACGATATCTGGCTGGATATCTTCTATGGCTTCAATTCCAGACGCTACATTTTCGCCATCGGTATACACACTGAGGTTCAAATCAAAAGATTCGAGCATTTTGCGGATGAAGGTCCGGGTTGGTTTTTCGTCATCAATGATCAGTACTTTTCGACTCATGGCACAGAAGTTTTATTGTTCGGGTTCGTACTTTAGTGGCAAGACAAGCTGAACAACTGTTCCGGTTTGAGAAACGGTATCTAGGTCGGTCATAGTCAAGCTACCATTAAATTTATACTTTTTATTGAGAATAGCGATGCGTTCGCGTGTAATATCGATCGCCATACTTTTATGCGTCTTCATTTTTTTGGTGTCGGCAGACTTTTTACGACCAACGCCATTGTCTTGAATTTGGATGTAGAGCTGCGCATCTTTGGCATAGATGTCAACGGAAATTTTACCGTCTTTTACGGAGTGCAGCTGACCGTGTTCGATTGCGTTTTCGATAAAGGGCTGAGTAATCATTGGTGAAACCATCGCTTTATTGAAGAGGAGGTCGTCGCTGATGGTGAGCTCGTAGTCAAAACGGTTTTCAAAACGCATTTTTTGGGCAGTGAGGTATTTGTCTAGAATTTCTCTTTCGAGTTCGATAGGGATGAATTCCTTAGGAGAGTTTTCTAGGATGAGGCGCATGAGTCTGGAAAAATTGACCAAAAACTGCGATGATTTAGCGGGGTCGTTCTCGTAGATATAACTCTGAATAACCGACATGGCATTAAAGACAAAATGCGGATTCATTTGCGTGCGCAAAAGTGTTTGAGACAGCTCGGCCTCTCGCTGCTCCTGCTTGATCTTGATTTGCTGCATTCTGAGCACATAGATGATGACCCCAAAAATGATGGCGAGAATAAAAAGGATGGAAATGACCAATTGTCGGTCGCGTTGCAGTTCGATGATTTCGCGCTCTTTTTGCGCGCGCTCTATAGACGCTTGTTGGTTCAAAATAAGGCGTTCGCGCTCTTCGCGCAAATTGGCTGCGGCCATCTCTTCAATGCGCGCAGCACTGCGCCAAATGGGGCTGTTTTCGAGCCAGCTACTGTATTTTTGCTGGTGCTGATACGCCATGGCTAGCTGCCCAGTTTTGCTGGCAATTGTGGCTAAGGCACGGTAGGTATTGGCGATTTTGGGTCTGATCAAAGATTCGAAAGGCAAGCAACTCAAACTTTTCTCAAAAGCGACTTTTGCCTGTGCAAATTGCTTTGCTGCTAATAAATACTGACCGTATTCATAATAAGTTTCCGAAAGCAGCAAGGGATCTGGTTCATGTGCTATGGAGGCCACAAAGCTGCTGAACCTCGAACCAATTTTCCCGCCTTCATCCCGGAGCGCTACAAGCCGCAGTAAGCTCGAACGATTGGTATAGCGAACATTGCCTGTCTCATGGAACCAATAATAAGCTAAATTGGCGCGCTGTGCCGCTTTTGAAGGAGCATTTGTACCTAAGTAGTACCTCCCAAAAAGATAGTTTGCAAAAGCCAAACTGCGCTCGTCTTTCAAGGTTTGGGCAAGGTCTTGGGCGAGTTTCAAGTAAGCATCCGCGACATTGTAATTCTTGACATCCGTAGAAATAGATGCAATGAGCAAAAGCGGACTCAGCTTGTAGTAATCGAGGGCTGCTTCTTCGGCGAGTTGTAGCGAAAAAATGGACCGTTGAACGGCTTGTTCAAATAAGTTAAATTGCCAGTAGACCTCTGCTTGTAGTTGCATGGCCTCGATGAGCACCCAGCGCTTGTCTGAGCGCTTAGCCAGCTGCAAGGCACGGTTACTGGCCCAAATAGCAGAGTCTTTGTGATAAACCGCCGTAAAATTCTTGGCAATTTGCAAATACAACGCTGTTTGCTCTCTGTTTTTGAGCCGACCGTTCATTTGGGCTTGTAGGCGCGAATAATGATAGGCCGCTTCGTTCGGATGGGCCGCACAACCCAATAAATTTTTGCGCCAATTCAGTTTGGGGTCGCGAAAACGAGCGTTTTTTAGCTCATGATCAAAAATTTGGAGAAGCAGTTTGCGGTTTCCTAAGAAATTAGCGCGCTCGGCATCGAGTAAGGAAATGAGGTCCTGATTGGCCTGGCCCACATAAGCGCGGCGTTGCATGACCAATAATTTGATCTCTTTTTGCCATTCATTTCGATTGCTTTCGTAAATCGCATCGATCAGACGCAACCTTATTTGCAGTTGCGACGTCTTGTTTTTCGTGCGTGCCAACTCCGAACGGAGTTGCCTTTCGGACTGTGCATTCAACTGCAAACCCAAAAAGAAACACACTATTAAAAAAAACAAGCTTACCTTTGACATCCACAACGAATATACAAAATTCAAACGCATGCGTCTCAAAACTACCTTATTTGCATTTTTAATCGGCTTTTTATGCAGCTTCAACAGCTGGGCTAGCCACATTATTGGGGGTGAAATCTATTACGATTCACTCGGCAACAACCAATATAAAATCACCATCGAAATCTACCGCGATTGTAACTCCGCTACAGGTTTTGACAACCCACTTAACTACACCATCTTTTTGGCCGATGGCAGCATTTTCATGACCCGCTACATTGCGCCTTTCTCCCAAAATATTTTGCCAATTGTTTATGACGACCCTTGCGTAACCGTACCAAACGACATCTGTGTAGAGCGTGCTATTTATATCGATACCGTTACGCTACCGCTTACGGTTCAAGGATATTACATTTCTTATCAGCGTTGCTGCTGGACCGGCGCCATAGACAACATTGTAGACCCAGCAAATAACGGCATCACCCTCACCACATTTATTCCTGGCACAGCCCTCGTTGGCGTGCACAACCAAGGCGCGCGCTTCATCAACTACCCGCCGCTCATTTTGTGTTCGCAAAACACCTTAGATTTTGATCATGCCGCTTTCGACCCCGACGGAGACTCCCTGAGCTACGAACTCATGGCGCCTTTGCTTGGCGGCAGTATTGCCAATGTTGTTCCCGACCCAGAAACAGCTGCGCCATATAGCCCAGTAAGTTGGAATCCTTCCTTTACCGAAACCGTTCCTTTCGGAGCCGGCTCAGTCATCACCATTGACCCTACCACTGGCTTCATGACCTTCACACCCAACCTCATCGGTAGTTTTGTGGCGGGTGTAGCAGTGAAAGAATGGCGCAATGGTATCCTGATCAATACCAAAATCAGGACCTTCGGTTACCGCGTAGTGGCCTGTCAGGTAGAAGTACCGATAGAAGTCGATGTAACAGGGCCTACTCAACTCATCGAAGACTGCGGTTTTGCGGGCTTTATTGTCAAGCGCACCGATCTCTCTTCCAATTTGGTGGTGCAAATCAGTTTAGGAGGCACCGCAACCAACGGCGACGACTACCCTTTCATCAACGACACACTTGTTATTCCAGCAGGTGTAGCTTCAGACACAATTGGCATTTCTGCCTTTTTAGACGGCTTGCCAGAAGGTACCGAGACGGTCTTCTTCAACGTGATTTTACCAAACCCTTGTGACGGTTCTTTTGACACCACCTCTATCTCGCTCGACATCGTTGACTACACCCCAATGAGCATTACAGCAGTAGACTCCTTAAATGTGTGTGCAGATTTCGGCCAAGGCACCAACATTTGGTGTGAGGTCAAGAATGGGATTTCTCCGTATAGCTACGTTTGGGGGCCGGGAAGCTTCCCGAATAACGACACCGTTTACGTGCAGCCAGGTATCCTAGAACCCAACCTCAACAACTTCCAGGTCTACGTCATGGACCAATGCGCCAAAACCATCACATCGCCAAATATCCGCGTTTACAACCAGTGTCCGTTGGTGGTTCCAAACGTCCTCACCCTAGACAACGACAACATCAACGAACTGCTCGTGATCCAAAATTGGGAAGACTACGACCAAGTGAGCATTCAAATTTTCAATCGCTGGGGGAACCTCATCTACGAAAAAGACAACTACCTCAATGACTGGAACGGCACCGACATGAGCGGCAAAGCACTAGAAGAAGGCGTCTATTTCTATACAGCTACGCCAAAAAGCGAGAAATACGAATACGACAACAAAGAAAAAACATTGTACACGCTTCACGGTTTTGTCCATTTGGTGAAACCTTAAGTTCGGGTTCAAGAACAAACAAAAAAGGCGCCTTGTAGGCGCCTTTTTTGTTTCAAATATATTGAGATTAGTCTATCGAATAAACTACGCCAACATGCAAGCCAACTGATGCTGCATTGGTTTTGCTGTAAGGATTGTACAAATCTAAATCAGTTCCCAAAGCATCAACGCCTTTTGCATCGGCAGTGCTGTACATAAAGCGTGCACTTACAGAAACCATTACAGGTAGGTCTAGCAAGCCAAAACGACCACCAACACCGACCATGTAGCCCATGAAGTTTTGGTATTGGTTACTCACGTCTGTGCTCGGGTCAATAAGGTAATTGGAATTGGTGTAAGTAGCGCTCTTGACGTTGTTCATCACGACACCAAACTCACCAAAAGAGCCTTTAGAACCACCTAAACGCAAGTAAACCGGAATTTGTGTCGTTTTTAAATCAACATTTGAAGTATAGGCGCCGCCAATTAATACTTGATCACCTTGGTAACCCGCCTTGAAATTACCCATCAGGTATTCAACCCCGAAGCCAATTTTACCAAAGTTAAACGTACCCGCTAGTCCGTAATTAGAACTAAAAGCGACATCGTAATCTTGCGAAGCACCCAAATCAGAAATACTCTTATTAAATAAACCAGTTGCACTATATGCATATTTGGCACTCACGTCATACGTAATTGTTTGTGCTTTCAATGAAGAAAAGCAAGCAAAAATTGATAAAGAAAGAAATAGTTTTTTCATCGTTTGTAGTTAAATGTTTGAACAATTTTAAGCAAAAATTTGAAATGCGTAACTTTATACAATGAAGTTGATGTTAACACTCATTGTGATTTTAAGCTGTCATTTTCTTTTTGCCCAGGAAATAGTGAAGGCTTGGCACGTGGAGCCCTACACAGTCCAGCTCATCAAATGCGAAAATATATCGGAAGATGTCGGGATCAGAATCTATCCACAAGGAAAGGCCAAAAGCTATTACCAATTCTATGAAATCACCAACAACACGCAAAATTTTGAGCGGTCTGGTCACATACGAGTAAGTAATGATTCTGCAAAATTATATTTGATTGAAGTGCCTCAACCCCGCAATTCAGAAGGCCTTATGGGCCAAGATGTGACCATTAATTTAGCGACAAAAACGGTTCAGAGCAGTCCTATCATGAAGCCCAAATGGTTATGGCAAGACGCTGACTCTGCCGTACTTATCAGACTGTCTGATGATAGCACACAGCGTTTAGTTCCCAAAATGACTGACGCAATTTTACTATTTGGTAGAGATCAAACCATGAATTTGAGATACAAATACATCCCTTCAGAGTGGAAAGTGCCTAATATCCCGAATTACAAGGTCCAGATTTATCAAAAAAATAAGCAACAAGAAATTCTATTTTACAGCAATTACTACATTATGGACGGTTATGTCTTTGCCACGTGGGGAGGACTCGGACAAGCGCGTGGTTATGGCGAAGGATTTTGGAACTCCAATATATATTTACGCGAGCAGGAAAGGAAAATGAACGATGGAGATCAATAAAACAATAGGAATAGGACGCATTGAACGCTGGCTGAAATGGCTGCAATACCATTTAAACAAAAAACAATTTATTCTTATTGCGAGTATTTTAGTGGGCTTCAGTGCGGGGCTGGCCGCTATTTTGCTCAAAACCTTTGTGCATTATATTTTTCTAGCAGCAACTTATGACAAACTCAGTGATTTTCGCTTTTTGTATTTAGTGCTTCCGGCTGTAGGCCTACTCCTTACGGTATTGATCAGTCGGTATTTGCTCAAATACAAGCTGACAAAAGGCTTGCCTCAAGTACATTCGGCGATCGCCAAAAACAATAGTTCAATGCCAGGCCACCTGATGCATGACCAAGTTGTCACGAGCTCTGTAACGGTTGGTTTTGGCGGCTCCACAGGTCTAGAAGCACCTATTGTGGTGACCGGAGCTGCCATTGGATCCAATTTTGCGCGCAAATACCGGCTTTCAATCAAGGAACGCACATTATTATTAGCCTGTGGTGTGGCTGGGGGCATTGGTGCTGCGTTCAATGCACCTATTGCAGGTGTGTTATTTGCTTTAGAGGTGCTGCTCTTAGACATCAGTATCACGGCTTTCATTCCCTTGATCATTGCGGCGGCAAGTGGTGCCCTCATCTCAAAAATCATCTTACACGATGGCATTTTACTCTCCTTCTCCCTAAAGGAAACATTTGATTACGCGAATGTTCCTTATTACGCTTTACTTGGTTTACTCGCTGGATTAGCTTCTGTATACCACATGCGCGTTTTTTTAAAGGTAGAATCCTTGATGCATCGCCTCAAAATCAAACCTTACGGAAAAGTGTTCATTGGCGGATGTTTTTTAGCCTTGCTCATCTTTATTTTTCCTTCTTTGTTTGGCGAAGGATACCAGAGCATCAAAATTCTTGCCGACCAAGATCCGCGTAGCCTCATGGACAACAGTCTTTTTGAAAAATTCAATAAATACCCGTTTGTTGTACTTGCCTTCACCTTATTTGTCATGTTCGCCAAGCCCTTTGCCACTGCACTCACCCTTGGCTCTGGCGGCAATGGTGGCAATTTCGCGCCTTCGTTGTTCGTAGGCGCTTATCTGGGGTATTCATTTTCTGCGGCCTTAAATATGACGGGAATTTTTCATATTCCGGTCAATAACTTTACGATTGTCGGGATGGCCGGGATTTTGAGCGGGATATATCATGCGCCCCTTACCGCCATCTTCCTTATTGCAGAAATTACCGGCGGCTACACCCTTATGATTCCGCTCATGCTCGTTTCATCGATAAGCTATGCAGTTTCCAAGTATTTTGAACCCTTTGCCATGGACATCAAAAGAAGTGCTAAAAAAGGGGAGGCCCTCACACAAGATCGAGACAAAAACATTCTTTTCTCGCTGAAAACCGATGAATTCATCGAGTCGGACTACCCCATTTTATTTCCCGAACAACACATCGAAGACTTAATGGAAATTTTAGCACAATCTTCTCGGACTGTTTTTCCTGTACTGAACAAAAGAAAAGAACTACTAGGTTTGGTATTACTCGATGATATCCGTTCGATCATTTTCAAACCCGACTACGACCCCCAACTCACCATTGGCGAACTCATGTCGGAGGCGAAAGATACAATTAACCCACATGACTCCATGGAAGTGGTAATGCAGTATTTTGAAAAATCTGAAATACTCTCCCTCCCAATCGTTGAAAATAACGTCTACAAAGGTTTCATCAACAAATCTACAGTGTTTTCTGCCTATAGAAAATCACTGAAAGTAAGCACCTTAGAATAATCTACTATGAAAACCATCTTTTTTACCCTTTATTGCCTGGCCATAGCGCTACAGCTCCAAGCCCAATTTATCCAAACTGAATCCGGCCAATTTGAAGGGCAAAACATCCATCAAACAGACATAGACTCGCTCTTCATAAGCAACCCGGGTCTTACTTGGCTCGAAATACATTATGTTGACAGCACCCTGCAACTCCCCGCTTTGAAAGCACTCAGCATTTTTTCCCTTCATTCAGCAACCCTACGCGAACTCACTTTCACAGATTCACTCCCCAAGCTCCAACTCATCGATTTAACTACGCCAGAACTCCGTATTTTCAATGAAATCCCACTCCCAAATCTATTTCAAATCACCCTCTACGCTTCCCTCGATAGCCTACCTAACTTTATCTGTACCGCACCCGAACTCTCGTTAGTAGACATCAAAAACTACAAAGACATCATGTGGCCCGATTGCATGGAAGAGCGCTTTGAAAATGGTGATTTTGAATTATCTCGATGTGAAATCTACCCTGCCATAGACAGCGAATCCAGGTCCTCCATAGCCACACTTGACAGCAATGAAGAATGGAACGAAGATGCCGACGACATGAACTTCGAAGACATGGAAGAATTCCAAAAAGAAATGAAAAAATCCGCGCGCCGCATCACAATCTTCAAGCGTTCCTTAGGTTTTGTTTTAGCAGGAATTTTCTTTTTAATTTGGGTGGGTTGAGAAATCAACTAGTGAGTCCGATTTTTTACTGAATGTGGTTTTAAGATGATCAATTATCTTTGAATAAGTTTAAAATGTGCTACTTTTGTAATTACTTTATAATTACATTATGCGCATTCAACTCATACAAATTGGCAACTCTAAAGGCTTTAGACTTCCCAAGAAAATAATTGATCAATACCAAATTCAAGACGAAATGGAACTTATCTTAAACGAGCAAGACCTCACGCTCAAACCCTTGAAAAAAATCCGTGAAGGATGGAATGAAGCATTTCAACAAATGCATGCAAATGGCGATGACCAACTGCTTATCGACGACGTATTTGCAGATGAAACCTTTGAAGAATGACCTGCACGCAGTACGACATCTTCTTGGTCAACCTCGACCCCACCGTTGGCAGTGAAATCAGAAAAACCAGGCCTTGTGTGCTGCTCTCACCTAACGAACTCAACGGCAACCTCAATACCGTCATCATCGCACCTATCACCAGCACCTCAAAACCTTACCCTACTCGCCTCAAAACGAAAAGCGTCAAACCCTACGGCTGGATAGTACTCGACCAAATCCGTACCATTGACAAATCCCGCATCATCAAAAAAATTGGCCAACTGACATCAGATGAAATCAGTGCTTGTAAATGTATATTGGAGGAGTTGTTGGTTTGGTAGGGGAATAAAAAAGCCCCTTCCGGGGCTTGGGATATTACTGCTTCACAAACGGTATCGTCTGTTCCTTCATCTTCAACTGATAACTTCCTTTTTTAAGCGCGTTCACATCGATCGCTCCAGAAGTAGTACCACTCAACACTATCTTACCATCAATACTGTAAACCTCAAATAGCAACACAGCCTCTGTCATCCCTTTGATGAATAACTCATCCTTCACCGGATTCGGGTAAAGTTTGAAGGTGGTTGGGGTGTTGGAGTGAACAGTAGCGTCATCAATAATCGTCAATACGACCTCTGAAGTAGTGTCTGTACAACCTGAGTCATTGATGATACATCTAAACACTTGATTGTTATTGGACATACTTAAACTCGAAACCGTTAGCGTTGCACTTGTTGAACCACTATATTGACCTGCATTGCTTAGGTTTTGAAATCCTAAACCCAAATTTGTTTGCCATTGATAAGTTGCGGTTGCGCTTGAAGTTGCTGTATTGAAACTTGCTGTGCCTGCTGACGCATTGACACTTTGATCTTGTGGTTGGGTTATTACAGAAAGATTACAACCTGCAAATAAAGTCGCGATTTCTGCTTCTGTTAAAGCTCGGTTCCATATACCGATGTCGTCGAGAAATTCAGTAGGAGCCTTATCAGGGTTAGTATTTGTGCCTAATGATTTTCCAAATTTCAATGGATTTTGATTTATTGTATTAATTACTACAGAACCATTATTATTATAGTTAAAAATCAAATTACTTGTCAATAAAATACCATCTCTATAATACTTGATTTCATTAAACACACTACTAAGATTTTCAATAACCACAAGCCAATGATGCCATTGATTATCACCAACAGTTGCTTGCTGAAGAACGTAAATCCAATCAGCAGAAATTCCAATACCTTCATAAGTTCCTGGCCAACAATTACATGGGTCACTTTGCTCATTCCTATTAAAAATGATATTAAATGCTGAACCAATAGTAGGTGAGTTGTTATCTCCACCGTACCAAATTGGAGAAATTGTTTTGTTTCCAAATTGATTTTTCATCCAGAATGAAAATGTTCGAGGACTATCGCCTGAAATCGAGGTGCAATTAGTTGTAATCTCATCAGTATGATTAAAAAAATATGCTGAATTTGCAATTCCATTTCTGTCTGATGTTAATACGGCTCCGTTCACTGTTCCATTATTTCCACTCCCACTCTCATCATTCGCATTGCCGTTAAATGGCCACCATCCGACAAGACCGTTGGAAGGAACATAGGATGGGATTTGAGCAAAGGTTGTCGCTGAAAGGGTAAGGAGGATGGAGGTAAAAAGTGATTTCATTTGATTTTTTTCACCAAATATATGTAATTACATATTTTACCAAGAAAAAAATAAGATATTTATGTTCTTACATAAGGTGTCTCCTATTTTTAATTAGGAACTTCGAGTTATGTCTATACATACCGACGAAGTGCTGCTAAAGCTTATTGGCAAAAGGATTCGGGAGATTCGCAACGAGAAAAAAATGTCGCAGAAAGATGTTGCGTTTCGGATAGGTATGGAAACATCAAATTTTTCGGTGATTGAGACAGGGAAGTCGAATCCGCAGGTGTTGACCTATGCCAAAATAGCTGCTGCCTTGGATGTTGACCTGCGTTTATTTTTCGATTTTGAGCCGCCATTTAACTATAAAGCTTTTGGTGAGGAGCCCGGAACGTATAGTCCGAGGAAGCATGTGAGGTAGTTAGGCTTTCAACCCTTTTTGTATACTTTTTTCAACTAGATGGCGTTCGGTTTTTCGGATGTCGAGAAATTTGGCGTAGTTCGAGAAATTGGTAAGGGTGTCTTTCACTTGTGCAATAATTTGCTCGGGTTCTTTGATGTTGAAATGAGCGGCGAGTTTGAAAAGTTCGGTTTTGCCTGGGTTTTGGTAGGTGCCTGCAAAAGAGAGTTGATGACAATTGTTAGGCGCAGGAGAAAACGTGAGGTCATAGGCTGGAGAGAAGATCCAGTTGCCAGTAGCATCCATGAGAAAACCAAAATTTTTGGTGTGGTCGTCGGCGTTTTGCGCGTATAAGTTGAAGACGGCAAGTCTGAACACCTTTTGGGCTGCATCTAGGTTGTTTTCCAAACGATTGGCGAGGTCCATGATGTGGCCGTAGTCTAGGGTGCTGAGCCTGAAGTTATCGTGGAGCAATCCACTCACAGAATGAAAATGCTTGCGCCAACCTGGCCCTTGGTCAAAGCGTTCGGTGCCAAAATAGCAGCGATCTTGAGCGCCGTAGAAAAGCCGAGACGCACTCATTTCTATTCCAGCATCTAGCGCCATTTGGTAGTATACAAACTCAATTTTTGAGGCGTCGAGCAAATCTTGCTGAGAACGGAACTTGATGATATATGGAATGGTATGCGCTTGTGGCTTGGCATGCAATAGCGCGCCAAGATCTGAATAATACACATGCACTTTGGGGCGCGCACCAACAGAATTACCACCCAAGGCCGCTAACTCATCTAATGCTGCCGACTGGCCTTCTTTGAGTAGTTGTTCAGCTTCTTTGTCATAAGCGTCGAGGTCAGCATAGAAGTTTGGCGTTTCTATTTCATAAGACGGTTCATAAATGATGGCTCCAATGCCGTTGTTCCCCACTTTTGCCAAACGCTCCAGCGCCGTAATAGATGAAGGAGCTCTGCCTGCCTCAATAAAAGAACGGTCAATAAGCAATCTGCCCCAGCCGTCGGGAAGGCTATCGTTAAAAACACCAAACAAGCCTTCAAAAACATGGTCAGGGCCTGTTTGGACTTGAGCAGTCAGAGGGAGTTTGAGTGGAGAAATTTCTAAACCACTAGAAAGAAAAGTATCTGAGTACTTAAAAAAGTAACGTTTTCTCTCATAAACGAGCGTACCTACCTCATGAATGAGATGTCCGAAATCTAAGCTCACCTTTAACTGCATCCTTTACGCATTTTTAAATAACTGATTGAAATCAGGTTCTGGACTGTATGCAAAAGGAGTGGTCATTTGCTCGAGCCTTTTCAAAACAAATGCGATACGCAAAAGTGCGTCAAAAGCGATTAAGCCACTGCTTTCAAAGCGTTTGTAACTCCCTAATGAGCACTGCGCTCTTTGGGCGAGTTCAGCCTGCGTGAAACCAGCTGCTTTGCGCAGGGCTTTGATTTGTTCAGCAATTTTTACCTGGGCATCTTTGGGCGTGAGACCTACCGTATACATAGCTCATATTTTAGCTAAATATACAATAAATTGCTTGTTTTAGCTAATATATTAGATATATTATTCAAAAGTGGCACCGCAAAAAACCCCATAAAACAAAAAACCCCACATTACTGTGAGGTTGTAGATGTGATCCCGTTTGGATTTTAGATCCTTCCTTGATACGTGCAGTGGACAAAATGCCTTTAATCGCTGCGCTCATACGGTCATTTATCATTTTGACGCCTTTTGCGAAAACTTTCGCAAAAGGCTTGAAATGCAAATGCCCTCTGCAAAGCAGAAGGCATTTTGTCAGAGTGATCCCGTTTGGATTATTTTTTAGGATTTTTTGGGTATTATGAAAAATCAATAGATTTCTAATATAAAATTATACTCCTCTTTTTCAATTACTTATGTATTTTTCTTGATTATTGAAATTCACTCATTTTTTATACATTTGTTTTACCCAATGTTTTACCCACTTGATTTTATCTAAATGAACTACCATATTACTTGTATTCTCAGAAAGGACAAAAAGAATAAAAAAGGTGAGTGTCCACTACAGATTAGGTATACCTACCAAAGGAAGTTCGTTTATTTCCCCATTGGAGCGTCTATACCGCCAGACTCGTGGGACGACGAAGATAAATTTCCTATTCAAAATAAAACCCCAAACTTTAAAAAACTCATTAATCAGATTCATGGAATACAAAACAGTATTGAGAATCTTGTTCGAGAATATGAGAGTAAATATGGAGAAATTCCCTCCGCAAATGAATTAAAAGATGTGTACCAAAATGGCGTTAAACCTAAAAAACCTCTTTTGATTTCAGATTTATTACAAGAATACATACAATACACAAGATCAGAAACTGAAATAAGGTTCGCGACTACCAAGAATTATACAACCTTACAATCCAATTGGAATAAATTTGAAACGAAAAGGAATAACAAATTCAATGTCTACCAACTAAATAAACAACTTATTCAGGACTTTCAAAATTTCCTTCAAAACGAAGGATTACAGTTTTCCTCTGTTGGAAACAATATTAAAAATTTGAAATCATTTATTTCAAAATACCTATACGGACGACTAAATATCAAAATTGAAGACAACATCAAAGAAGTTAAAGTATACAAAAGAGACCATATCAATAATGATGTTTTATCGGAGGAAGAATTAGAGGAGCTAAAAGAATTTATTTTTTATTCGAGATACAAGGTTAATTCTAAACTCATGACCGATGTAAAACTCACAGATAAACAGAAACAAGTTGGTAGAATGTTTCTTTTCTTCTGTTCAACCGGTCTTTCTTTCACTGATTTAAATCGTTTGACTTTTAGAGATATTACACTCGTAAACCAAAACACGGCTTTAATTGAAAAAACGGAGGTTGAAATAGACACTCCAAAAAAGAAAAATTACTATGATGATAAAGGTTTTATTATTGAAATTGAAAGACAAAAAACAAGAACTACTGAGATGTGTCAAATCCCTATTTTTGGCAGGACACTTGAGTTATTGATCGCTGAACATGTCAATGTTGATGGTGACGATTTTAAAGACTTAGGTATAAGTGAGGTTCATGTCAAACAATGGTTTGACAAGTTGAAAAATAGTATTCTAAAGAAAGACAAGAACGCTCCATTATTTCCTAAAATAAGTAACCCCTATTTCAATCGTGAAATCAAAGTAATTTGCAGTTATCTACCAAGTTTAAACAAGGACATTCGAATTAAATCAGACAATAAAAAGGAAGAGGTCACTTATGTTCCAAAATATAATCTCATTTCTTCACATACAGGTAGACGAACATACATTACTATTAACTTGAATAATGGAGTTAGGGTTGACTTACTAATGAAAACAACTGGTCATAAGAAATTCGACACTCTCAAAAAATACATAAAGCAAACCAAAGAGACGATTAGTAATGAATTTGAAAATAAAATCAGAAATTAACTGTCTAAATATTTTTGTTTTCCATCATAATTAAAGCCTCTTCCACCTGTTCACTAGTTAGGTACGAAAAGATTTCCCCCTTTCGAAGTTCAATCTTAAAAGCCATTAAATAGAAATCCTTCCAATACTCCTCATCACTCTTCACCTCATCAGGATAGATTTCCAACATCGCTGTTTGATATTCATCAAAATATGATGGGTGACGAAATTTCATCTTCTGAACCAGACGATCATACTCGTCTCTTAATTCTTCAATTAATAAGTCATTGATCATACGATTCTAATTAGCGTTATTTTCAACCGTTTCCCAAAAATTTTGGATGAAACTCATCTTGATATGACGAGTTCTTGGGTGTAAGGCACAAAGTCTACAGAAGTAAAACTTCTTGATCTCCTTGATGAGGTCTTCACGATTGGTAATACCTAAATGGAAATAACGATTGAATAACTCCATGTCCTCAAGGTCTGAATACCCAAAGTCCTTTTCGGTCATCAGATTGTTTCGATAGTTACAGTGTAACTGAGAAAGGTCTTTTACCAATTGTAAATCAAACTTTTTCTTCATGCCCGGCGCAACGGAGAAAATGGGAAAAGATTACATTTGGACATAAAAAAAGCCGGTATTCCCGGCTTAAACATTGAATCTTAGAAGATTCTAGTAGGTCATAATATCCGGTAATCCATCCGAATCTTTTATCATTTGACCAGTTTTAGAAAACTTAATACTTGAACTAATGTTGTCTGGTGTCCCATATGCATTTTCTGCCGTTCCACTCATGTAGGCAACTATTTGCTGTTCCTCCGCGTCAAATACTAACATAGCGGTCTTAGAATGCTTGTAGGTAGGTTTAAACTTAACATTCCAATCCGCGTACAAGACGGACTTTTCACAAAGATCTTTGATTTTTGCCGTTTTCAATTTTAATGAATCTACAAGGACATTGTTGATGGAAAACTCGACATCCTGTTTAGAATCATCTCCATTTTCTCCTTCAACAGTTAGATAATATAGCTTTACACCATTACCCTCCTTTGTTACGAGGTCACCTTTTTCAGATTTGACTGCATCTGAACAGGAGAAAACAGATACTGCAATTAAGCTTGAAATAATAATATTTTTCATGGTCTTTGGTTTTTTATTTGAGCAAACTAACTCAAGAGGATTGACAACTCAAGTCATCGCCTACTCTTTTTTATTTGGTTTTTAAATTACCAAGCTAAATTTGTGATTCTTTGCCAAATCGACTTTCTCACTGTTGGCTTTATGGATGTAAGCAAAGTTCATCTTTGCGTTGCCAGATTAAAGAAAATTAGTTTTATGACCATTTAATTAACTACTTCAGATTATGATGAGGTAATGAAATAAAAAAACCGACCCTTTTTGAGTCGGTTTCTATTCAAACAAAAATTGTGAAAATAATTTTTAATTACTTCTTAATAAATATGCGTTTGCGAGTATTTCTTCCGCAAGTTTAATGGCTTTTTTTTTCGAGATCATTGTGTATTTTCCTTCCTTGTCCGTGATATAAACCCCATTTGAAAAATCATAGATTTGAAGTTTGTAATCCCCTATTGTCTCACTTACATTCTCTTTTCCAAGTAATGCAAACTCATTCAATTTGTTGGCAAACTCGGTCATTTCACTTTTTGAAATAAAGTACAATGACCAAATGTCAGTGATATACTGATACTTCATGTTCTGAAATCCCATGTAAAAATACACATTGGTATCAGCGTCATCCCGAATAACTTGATTGATTTCCCATCCCAGTGGTGAACTACTAAGTGTTTTGCGAACCTCTTTTTGAGCTATTGAAAATTCACTGACTAGAAAAATTAGAATAAATAGGTATGTTTTCATATTGTTAGAATTAGATGGCAAACTTGAAGAATGATTTAGACAATAAAGGTCATTTGAACTTTTTAACCCAAATTCCCCTGACAACTCAGGTCAATAATTTGCACGACCCAAACAAATTGGGGTTATTTGTCCAATAAAATTGATCCTATGCTCAATCAACATAAAATACTACGGGTACTTCAACTCATCACCTACCTTCAAGAATCACCACACAAAAGTGTCCAACAACTATCCACATTTCTAGACACCACTGAAAGAACGGTTTACCGTTATCTCGACCTCTTGCGTGAATGTGGTTTTGACCTACACAAAGATTCTGGTCAAAGATTCTTTATTGAGAAGGAAGACAATGACCCAATTAGATTTACGAGTCAAGAAGCTCAATTCCTGAAAGAACTTGTTCTTACAACGGGGAAGAAATCAAAACTGAAAGATGCCGTTTTGAGCAAAATCTATATGGGCTCTGAATTACCGATGGTTGCCACTCACCTGCTTAATGCAAAGAACAGTAAGATTGTGGAACGCCTGAGTAAGGCAATGATGAATAAAGAACAGGTGATCTTAAAGAAATACCAATCCATCAATACCGAAACCATCTCTGATCGCATTGTTGAACCTTTTGGCTTCACGGAGAACTATCAGACTGTTATGGCATATGAACTAGCTTCTGAAAAGAATAAAACCTACAACATCGACCGAATTGGATCTGTAGAATACCTCGACTTACCATTCAAGAACGAAGACAAACACGAACAACAGATTCCAGATGTCTTTGGATTTGCTTATTCGGGAAAGAAATATCCAGTCAAGTTAGATCTTAGCCTGAAGCAATTTTTACTGATGAAAGACCAGTATCCATTGGTGGCTCCGTTTGTGAAATATCAGTCAACTATTGACAAGTATTTGTTGGAGGTGGAGGTGAATGATTTGAGGGTGGTGAAGGGATTAAATAACACTTAGATTTAAAATTGTAACTTTAAATTACAAAATTCAAAAATGAACGTCTCCCAAATTGAGAATAAACTCATACTCTTGGTATTTGACATAGATAAAGAAACTTTTATCTATAATCTACTTGAGTCCTACTATTTACCAAAAGCATCCATTTCACGCTTACAGAAGGGTAACCTGAATTTGAGTAAAGTCCCAGGCGAAGTATCTTGGAAAAAGAAACTTTTTTTTAAAGAAGAGTTCAACAAAGATTTACACCTAACCATTTCAGCACTCAAAACTGAAATCAAGCACAACCAACGTTTCATCATAGTAACTGATTATGAAACCTTATTGGCTGTAGATACAGTTACCCAAGACCAGTTGGATATTCCAATAAATGAACTTCCTAAATATTATGATTTCTTCTTGCCTTGGGCAGGTATGGAAAAAGCAACACATGCCGCTGAAAATCCTGCTGATGTAAAAGCAGCAGAGAAAATGGCGAAGTTGTTTGATGAAATAAAAAAAGACAATCCAGATACTTCGGCAGAGTTTAGCCACAACTTGAATATCTTCTTTTCTCGTTTGTTGTTTTGCTACTTTGCAGAGGACACAAATATATTTGAAGACAACCAATTTTCTCATGCGATTGAATCTCATACTCGTGGAGATGGATCTGATTTAGATGAATATTTAAACAGATTATTTTGGATACTAAACACACCCAAAGACAATCGTGGTGATATTCCTAATTTTTTAAATGCCTTTCCATATGTAAATGGTGGTTTATTCAAGGAGGGAATTCCTTGCCCTAAGTTCACTTCTAAATCAAGACAATTACTCATTGATTCAGGAGACAGTAACGATTGGTCAGCAATCAACCCAGATATTTTTGGATCGATGTTTCAGGCGGTTATTTCCCCAGAACACAGGGGTGGTTTAGGAGCCCACTATACATCGGTTCCAAACATTATGAAGGTCATAGAGCCATTATTCTTAAATGACTTGAAAGAGGAGTTTGAAAATGCAAGTGGGAACGAGAAAAAGTTAAATGAATTACTTCACCGTATATCTAAAATAAAACTATTTGATCCTGCCTGTGGTAGTGGTAATTTCTTGATTATTGCATACAAAGAATTACGCCGTTTAGAAATACAAATTATCAAGGAACTTAGTATTGTTAAAGGGAATTTTGGTTTAGGAACATTACAATTAGGAAATGATATAATTTCTTCAATTCATCTCAATAACTTTTACGGAATTGAATTAGATGACTTTGCCCACGAAATTGCGAAACTTTCATTGTGGTTAGCAGAACACCAAATGAATGTGGAGTTCTTTAATGAATTTGGTCGTACCAACCCAACTTTACCTTTACAAGAAGCTGGACAAATTGTTTGTGGTAACGCTTGCCGACTGGATTGGAAAAAAGTTTGTCCGAAAAATGAGGGAGATGAGATTTATATTTTGGGGAATCCTCCTTATTTGGGCAGTAATATGCATTCAGATGAGCAACGTGAAGATATGAAGCTTGTATTTAGGGAAGATGCTCTTGATAGACTAGATTATATTGGCACATGGTTTTATCTTTCAGCTCAATACATATATAATTCAAAAGCAAAATCTGCCTTTGTAACAACAAATTCTATAACGCAAGGTGTACAAGTTCCATTCCTGTGGCCAAAGATATTCAAGAGCAATGTATTTATTCATTTTGCAGTTAAATCGTTCAAATGGACAAACAATGCTAAAGAAAATGCAGGTGTATCAGTGGCCATAATCGGTCTCTCTTTCACGAAATGCGAAAAAATACTCCTTTATGAAAATAACATAGTTGAAAGGGTTAAAAGTATAAGCCCTTATTTAATTAAGGACGTAAACATTATTGTTCAAGCATCATCAAAACCAATAAAAGGTCATCCACCTCTCGTTATGGGTAACAAGCCTTCAGACAATGGAAACTTAATCTTATCAACATTGGAAGTAGAACAATTGACATATTCTTTTCCAGAAAGTCGAAAATACATCAAGAAATATTTGAGTGCTGATGACTTTATTAATGGAAAAGATAGATATTGTTTATGGATAGAACCTATTGAGGAGGAGGATGCTAAGTCAATCCCTCCAATAAAAGAACGAACAGATAAATTATATAAATTCAGGTCTGAAAGTAAGGCTAAATCCACAAGAGATTATGCACCTTTGGATTATCGATTTAGACAAATTTCTTTTAAAGAAACAAATGGCATAGTAGTTCCACGTGTTTCCTCAGAAAGAAGATTTTATATTCCTCTAGCATACGTTGATAGTAATACTGTAGTATCTGACGCAACAAATATAATATATGATGCAGAACCTTGGTTATTTGCAATAATCACCTCTAAATTACACATGGTTTGGATGCGGTCTATTTCTGGTAAATTAAAAACAGATTACAGATACTCATCATCACTCGTATATAATACTTTCCCATTTCCAGAAATCACCATTCTACGTAAAGAAGAACTTACGCAATGTACCTTCCGTATTTTAGAAGAAAGGGAAAAGCATCCTGAAAAAACATTGGCTCAATTATACGACCCTGATAAAATGCCTGAGGGGCTAAAAGAAGCACACCGTTTAAACGATGAAGCAGTGGAGCGTTGTTACAGAAGCACTCCTTTTAATACTGATGAAGAAAGTTTGGAATACCTTTTCAAGTTGTATGAAAAGATGATCCAAGAAGAAAAGGAAAAGGGAACTTTGTTTGAAGCAGAAAAAAAGACACGTAAAAAGAAATGATATGAACGAAATTATCCTAACCAAAACATTCATAATTGAAGAGCAAATTGATAATATTTCTTCAGAACCAAATTTATTCAAAGAACTTTACAATGAGTTACTTCAATATGTATCAATGTATGTTCAGATTAAATATGAAGAAATTCCTAAGTGGCTCGAAATCAGGAAAAACAAATCAAATTTGGAAGATGCCCTCAAACAAAGGGTACTTGGACACTTCAGTAATGATACAATAAATTTAGACCAATATTATATTAGCTGTAAAAATTATTCTTCACTACAAACAAACTTCTCAAAAGTAAAAGTAATTTTCCAAGAGAATAAATACAGTTTCATCCTTTTCTTTAATTCTGACCCGCATTTTTTTGTAAATACCATTGGATCCGAATTGATCGTTTCGCCTATTTCCAGCAATGGTGAAGTTTATCACATAGAAATGTCTGATAAAACCATTTCTATCATACAGATTTCTAATTTAAGAAGGCCTTAATATGCCAGATATAGTTCACGTAGAATACAAACAAACAGGTCAAAGTAAGTGCACCAACCAATATGGTATGCGTGAAATGCAAGAAAAAGCATTTGAAGCACGTGATGCACAATACCTTTTATTGAAAGCACCTCCAGCATCAGGAAAATCAAGAGCATTGATGTTCTTGGCATTAGATAAGTTGAGCAATCAGGGTATCAAGAAAATTATCGTGGCAGTTCCTGAACGTTCCATTGGTAGTTCATTTGCCAAAACAGATTTGAAAAAGTTCGGTTTCTTTGCTAACTGGGAACCAAACGATAACTATAACCTATGTACTCCTGGCAGTGATGGTAGTAGTAGTAAAGTGCAAGCATTTCATAATTTTTTGAATAATCCCCAAGAACAAATCCTCATTTGTACCCATGCAACATTACGCTTTGCTTGTGAGGGATTAGAAGAAACAGCATTTAACGATTGCCTGTTAGCCATTGATGAATTTCATCACGTATCAGCCGATGTGAACAACCGTTTAGGGGATATCATCCGAAACATCATGCAGAAATCAACAGCACATTTGATTGCCATGACAGGTTCTTATTTTAGAGGTGATAGCGTTCCAGTATTGCACCCTGATGATGAAGCGAAATTTACCAAAGTAACCTACAATTATTACCAACAATTAAATGGCTATGACTATCTGAAATCGTTGGGGATAGGTTATCACTTTTATCAGGGAAAATACACTGATTCCATAATGGAAGTATTGGATCTAAATAAAAAGACCATTCTTCACATTCCAAATGTAAACTCAGGTGAATCTACAAAAGACAAACACAACGAAGTAGATTACATTCTTGACCAAATAGGTACGATAGAAAAGCAAGACCATGAAACGGGAGTGATTTACGTCAAAAAACATTCGGACGGTAAAGTCATAAAAGTTGCAGATTTAGTTGAAGATACCCCAAGAGATAGAGATAGAATTGTCAACTACCTGAGAGAGATTAAATCGGTTGATGACATGGATTTGATCATCGCCTTAGGAATGGCAAAGGAAGGTTTTGACTGGCCTTATTGTGAACACGCCTTAACTGTGGGTTATAGAGGTTCATTAACCGAAATTATTCAAATCATTGGTCGTGCCACAAGAGATAGTTCAAATAAAGTACACGCTCAATTCACCAATCTTATTGCTCAACCAGATGCCCATGATGATGAAGTGAAATTGTCCGTAAACAATATGCTTAAAGCCATAACTGCATCCCTTTTGATGGAACAAGTATTGGCACCAAATTGGAAGTTTAAAACTAAACTTTCAGATGATGATGTTGCGCAACCAGGAGAGATTAAAATCAGAGGTTTAAAAGAACCAAGTTCAAAACGGGTCAAAGAAATCTTAGAATCAGATTTGAACGACTTGAAGGCTAGAATTTTGCAAGATGACCAAATGTTGAAAGCAATGCCTGGCAATGTAGATCCAGAGGTAATAAATAAAGTGCTGATTCCTAAAATTATTCGGACTAAATATCCTGATCTTACCGCTGAAGAAGTGGAAGAAGTTCGTCAAAATGTAGTAGTAGATTCTGTAATAAAAAACGGAGAAATTAAAGAAGTAGAAGACAAACGTTTCATCCGTATGGCTGGTAGATTTGTGAATATAGATGACATTCACATTGATTTAATTGATAGAGTAAATCCATTCCAAAAAGCCTTTGAAATCTTATCCAAATCAGTTACCACCAAAGTATTAAAAATCATTCAAGAGACCATTGAGGCAACACGCATCAAAATGGATTTTGAAGAAGCAAAAATACTGTGGCCTAAGGTGCAAGAGTTCGTGCAAACATTCAAACGTGAGCCAAACATTGATTCAAATGACCCACTAGAAAAGAGGATGGCTGAATGTGTGATTTATTTAAAAGAAGAAAAACGTAAAAGATTAGCACAACAAACTGATGGAGGACAAGGATAAAGTATTGGATGACATATTCAGCAATGATCCATTTGGTTTGCTCAATGTAAAACCTAAAACATCGAATGTTAAAACTGCTGATGAGCGTTTGATTGCTTCCTTTGAGGAAATAAATGAATTCATCTCAAAAAATGATAGAGAGCCCCAGCCAAATCCTTCAAACATCTCAGAGTATCAATTGTATTCAAGATTAAAAAATTTGCGTGAGGATGATAATAAAATACTTGCTTTAGAACCACAGGATAAATATGGTTTATTGAACGTAGAGAAGAAAGAAATCAATTCAATAGATGATATTTTCAATGATGACTTATTGGGAATATTTGACGACGGAGAAGCACAAAGTTTATTTGAATTCAAACATACACCAAGAGAGATCGCACGGGCAGAAGCGGATTTTGTGGCACGTCGTAAACCCTATAAAAAATTCAAGGATTTCGAACAAAATTTCAAATCAGTTCATGAAGATTTAAAAAGTGGTAAAAGAAAAATTATTCCGTTTCATTATGAATTACTTCGTGTCGGAAATTATTATGTCCATAACGGTTTATTACTTTACTTGAAGTCTGTAAATTGGGAAAAACAGATTCAAAAATTTGAAAGCGGTGTTCACAACCGCCCTGATGGTAGAACTAAAGTGATTTTTGAAAATGGAACATCATCAAATATGATGTTTCAGTCACTATATAAAGCTCTTCATTTCAAAGGAAAAGCGATAACGGAAAATGAAGACACTGCGAACGAGCAATTTTATGAAAACCTCTCTGAAATTACGGATGAAGATAAAGAAGCTGGTTACATCTATGTTTTAAGTTCAAAATCCACTGATCCAAAAATTAGAGAAATCCGAAATTTGTTTAAGATAGGTTACTCAACGACTCGTGTAGAAACGAGAATCAAAAATGCTGAAAAAGAACCTACATATTTAATGGCTCCAGTACAAATTGAAGCAGAATACAAAACCTTTAATATGAATACCCAAAAGTTTGAGCAATTGCTTCATAATTTCTTTGGAGCATCCTGCTTGAATATTGATGTTTTTGATGAAAACGCTAATCGTCATATGCCACAAGAATGGTTCATTGCCCCACTTGAAGTAATTGACCGAGCCATAGAAATGATAATTTCAGGTGAAATAATTCACTACAAATATGACAAAGAATTAGAACTAATAATACTTAGGAATTCATGATTACTAACTTAATAATGAAATGCAAATTACTTTGGGAAAAGTATGAGGGTAAGATTTATGAAATAATCGGATTTTCAATTGGTTTGGGAATCCTAATTTTTTTAAATTCATAGAAAAGTTTATTTCCCTAAGAATCAAATGAAATTCGGTTTCCGCATACCATCCATAAAAAAGAGAATTGCTGCTCGTACATCAATTAAACGAGTGGTTCGTCATAATCTTGGACTAAAAGCTCCAAAAGGTTTAGGTTGGTTAACTGATCCAAAGAAGGCGGTATACAATAAGATCTATAACAAAACATCAAGAGGGTGTCTATTTCAGATTATGATTTTGTTTGGAATCGGATTGGGGTTAATGAATTTTGCATCTTGTGACCTAAAACGTTCTGATTCTGCCGGTGGAACCTATGTCAAGCCGAGTGTTACTCGAACAGGTAAGGTTAGAAAAGGATACGTGAGAAGGAAAGTGAGTTTGAATAAAAACGCAGTTAAACGACAAAATCGGTCAAGGTATTATTACCATACGAGGGGGAAGTATCATCGTTGAATCAAATGAAAAAGATCAAAGAAAAATATCGAGGGAAGATAATCTACTGTACGCCTGGTTCAGGGAAAACGACCCTTGTTGAAAATCACATTTTATTTGTTGACGCCGATGTTTTAATGAAAGAAGCAATCGAAGAACGTCATCCTGAATTTCCCTTTTTGGAAGGAATGACTATTCAGAATTACATCAGAGATTTTACAAATATCTACAAATACAAAACAAAGATTAATAATGCCGTTCTTAAAAAAGCACATAAAATATGTGAAGACGGATTAACCGTTTTAACGGGAACTATAAAATTGTCAAAGAATGCGGATTTTGTCTTTGTATTGAAACCAGATAATCCAAGACTTTTAAATCGGTTTAAGACTTTTGAGGTGTCAAATAATCATTTCGCCCACGAAATTAATTTTCTTACAGTGAATAAGGTTATTTACAGAATACTCGATAAGGACTTAGAAAATGAGATTCTTTCGAATTAAGTCTATTGTCTTTATTCCCTCCTCTTCATCCTTCACCGGAATCAACCTCCCCTCGCCTACTACATACCAACCGTCATACAATTCCAATAGCCTAAATTCTCCTGAGGGGTCAATTTCAATTCCGTCATCAAATCTTAAAATGCTCATACTACTCTATAATTTTCCCTCATCCGCAAAACTGTAATATTTGAACTCAGGGGTAACAATGATGTGATCAAGGAAATTGATGTCTAAAAGACGACTGGCTTGTTTTATTCTGTCGGTTAAGGATTTGTCTTGCTCGGAAGGTTTGAGATTGCCAGAGGGATGATTATGGGATAATATGACCCCTGTTGCGAGTGACTTCAGCGCCACTGAAAACATTACTCTTGTATCAACGATTGTTGAGGTTAATCCTCCAGAACTAAGTTTGAAATAACCAATGAGTTTTTGTGAGAAATTAAACATCAATACCACAACCTCTTCTTGGTAAGTAATTCTGTCTAAATCATAGATTTCCTTTAAAATTGGGATGACATCCTCAGAGCGTTTGATTGTGCCCGTTCCAATTTTGACCGGTTTACGTTCGTATTGAACCTTTATTTCATTTAGAAATTCTACAGATGCCAATAGGGGGTCTTTTGGCTAATATCAAGCATTTTTTTTGAAGTTGCGGCGACTAACAACAAATATGATCATATCAAAAAATAGTTTTCAAATATTTCAGACAAAAAAACAACATAACTTAATGAAAAGTAGATAAAAGCAAATTCATTATGAATAAAAAAAGAACTGAAATTCTAGCAAAAATCAAAGCTGCTCGCCCTGAATTCACCGATCAACAGTGTAAAGAATATTTAGAAACATTAGAAGTTTTCTGTGAGCTTGTAGTCAAATACACATTAAGTGAAGAAACGAAATCTAACCACGATAAATCAGAATGATTAAAAATCAAAAACAATTAAACATTGTAAAACATAAAAATTCATGGTTGCCCAAAAGTGTGAAGATTCATGCACTTAAATCTACACTATTTGAACCTTCGTCATTAGTAGTTTAACCTTGTATTTTCCTTTCTCATTGATAATTTGATAATTCTTTGCAAGACTTTCACCAAGTAGATCTTTCAATTTTTTATTAATCTTGCTCACCTTTTGAGTAATTACTTCTGGGTTTTCTGGGTCAACCCAATACTCAATAGTTGAATTTAACTCCCTATCTGAAATATTTCCATTCTTTATTAGACGATAACATTCTTTTAGTTCTTCTTTTCTTTCTTCAAGATCATTGAGCTTAACACCACCTGTTTGAAGAAGAAATAAATAAATTGCGGTTTGAGATTCGTCAAACTTTAACTTTAAATCGTTCATCTCAGTTAAGACGAACTTAGGTTTATCAACTCCTAAATTAAGTCGAATAGGACTTATCACCCCCAATAACTCATTGCGTTCACGATACATCAATCCTTTTCGGATGTTCTCCATTGTATTAAAGATATTTCCAAGAAATCCAGGATTTACTCCTCGCTCTTTTATTCTACCTAAACAGGTATGACATACATCACCTGTTCGCATTTTCAGAATGATATCTTCCTTCTCATCACAGTAGTCCATGACACACCCGCGTGCGCGAAGGTGTGCGTTCTTTAATAACTCTTCCTGTGTGTCATACATAAGAGAACGGAGTATCCAAGCAACTACTTCATAAGAAATCGGGAAATGTTTGTTTACCTCACTGGCAAAATACCTATTCCAATCTGAGGTTTGGATGAAGTAGTTTCCAAGTGACTCATCTGTCCATCCGAAATAATCTTCATGATTTTTAAATTCAGTTAAAAGGAATACGTAATCATCGTCACTGATATTTTTTGACCTTCGAAAGCGAACACAGTTTAGAAAAAACTCATCCCAATGCTTGACATCTGAATCGTTTTCATATTCCAAGTTGAAAGAAGAATGACTTTTGATCTTGATTGAATTTGTATGAGTTTTCAAGAGTTTAACGACTTCATTGAAATCCTCAGTTTGGTATTCGGGCGATCTTAAAATGTGGACGTTCATTCTTTTGTTTTCATTAAAAGTAGCAAACTTTCAAATTAGTGGCAAGGTTGCCAATCAAGGATAGGAGTATAAAGAGTATCTATCTTTGTAGGGTAGTTCAGCGGAACAATACAGATTTTGATGAAAAGAAAGAGAAATGAAAAACCGACAAGGTTGCCAAATCTTAAAAATTCAAAAAACAGTATTTACCTTTGTAGAGTGGTTCATCAGTAATCATAACTACTTCTAAAAAATGGAGAATTTCTCTCCAGGTGAGGACAACACCAAAATCCACCCAAGTGAGGTAACCACTTCAACTTAAACCTACGAGGAAACCGTTTCAACCCGTGCGATAACCACGAGACCTTATCAGACTTCTGAAATGGTCTAAACTCGTCCTCCCAGTCGTGAAAAGGGGTTTTTAAATACCAATTTTTAAACCTTTTTAAGAATGTCAACTCTTAACAACAACCAAGTAGTAGCAGTCAATACAAAAGACCTTGTATTAAACCAAACCATTGTAGATATCTATTCTACACCTGAGAATTTCGCCGATATTAAATCAAATATCCTTCAATTTGGGGTAATTCAACCAATCTTGGTGAATCGTTCAAACTTAATTGTGGTTTCAGGGAACCTTCGTTTGAAAATTGCCCGTGAACTTGGATACCAAGTCGTTCCAGTAATCTTCTGTGATTTGACAGATGATGAATTAAACATCATTGCCTTATCGACTAACTTCCAGCGTAAAAAGTCAATGTTGGATGTTAAACGTGAACTTGACTTCATTGAAAAGTACTTCAACATTGGTCAAGGTACTCGAACTGACCTAAACCCTCAATTGAAAGAGGAGGCTGACCGTAAGAAAAATGCGATGTCTTCTATCCCGAAATATTCAGTTGACACTATTCGTAAAGCTGAAAAACTAACTAATCAACTTTACGGTGATAAGGCATCAGAAGTTCTAGAATCTGAACTTCAAAAAATCGACAATGGTCAGGGTTCTATGAACTCTTTGGTTAAACGATTAGAGAAAGTAGCAAATGACCTAACTAACCAAGCTGTAGTTCCTGATTCATACGAATTAGATCTCGGTGATGTGAAAGTGTTTAACCACACCTGTGAGACGATGTACGAACTTGAAGACAAATCAGTGGCTTCAATCGTTACCTCTCCTCCTTACTTCGCAATGAGAGACTATGGGAATGGTGAGTCTGAGTTAGGTCTTGAGTCAGACCGAAATGAGTACCTAAAGAACCTCATCAACATCTTCAATGAGTGTAAACGAGTACTCAAAGATGACGGATCGTTGATGGTCAATATCAACGAAAAAGTTGAATATGGCTCATACCGTGGCGTTGTTCACCAGTTTGTTGGGATGATGCTCAACAACGGATGGGATCTGAATGATGAGATCATCTGGTTGAAGAACAACCCTGTCTATACTGGGGGAAATAGAACCGTACGTTCTCACGAGTATATATTCCACTTCGTAAAGAAGGGTTGTACTGACTTTTTCTACGATGTCGAATTGGCTAAAAAAGTCTCTGACCCAAATGGTTTCTGTGTCTATGGTAAAGACAACAAACCTAAGTTCCTCTCAGGAATGGATTTCCGTGGAAATACCTTAGTAACCAATGTCGCAAACACTGGTGAATTACGAAAAGAGTGTAAAGAAGCAGGGTTTATCCTCACCCACTCCGCAACCTTCCCACTTGAGGTTCCAACTTTATTGGTTCTTCTTACCACTAAACCAGGTGATCTTGTAGTTGATCCTTTCAATGGAACTGGTTCAGTAGGACAAGTTTGCCGATACTCAGGAAGAGACTACGTTGGTTATGAATTGAATCCTCAATTTGTGATGGCGACTGAGGTAAGAATCAATACCATGTCTTACAACAAGATAAAAAACTATAAAAACGATTTCAAAATTAGCCTAGCGGCATAAAACATATACAATGGAAACTTTATCAAACATTTCAAACCCAGTAAAACAAGAAACCATTCTTGATAAGGCAACCCTTTTTCATGGAAATAATATGGAGGCGTTGAGTAAATTGGCTGACAATTCAATTGATTCAGTTGTTACTGACCCTCCTTATGGAATCTCCTATCTGAATAATACATGGGATATTCAGGTTCCCACCATCGAATTCTGGAAAGAAGTTTACCGTGTATTAAAACCAGGTGGACACGTTCTATCCTTTAGTTCGGCAAGAACTTATCACCGAATGACTATTAACATTGAACTCGCTGGATTTGAAATTCGCGATCAAATCATGTGGATGTATGGGCAAGGAATGCCTAAAAGTCAGAATGTCGGGAAAAAAGTTGATGAAATCCAAGGCAACGTAAGAAGAGTTGTGGAGGTAAAAAAGGTCTATAAACTTCAGCTACATACTGATTCAAAAAGAACCAAAGTCCCTTACGAAGTGACCACTGGTGATAGCGAATGGGAAGGATGGGGAACTGGATTAAAACCAGCACACGAACCAATCTGTGTTGCTCGCAAACCAATATCGAAAAAAACAGTTGCTGAGAATGTACTACAATTTGGAACAGGAGCAATGAACATTGAAGGGTCAAAAATCCAATCTGAAGATCAAGATCGTCACCCTTCAAACGTGATCTTTGATGCGACAAGTGTCCAAGCATTATCCATCCAGAATCCATTGGGAGAAAAGTTCTTTTTTGTTTCTAAACCAGGTATTAAAGAAAAATTGATAGGATTTGAAGAGGGTAGAAACTCCCACCCAACGGTCAAACCGGTTGCTCTAATGGCTTATCTCTGTAAATTGGTAACACCTGCTAATGGTGTGATTTTAGATCCTTTTATGGGGTCAGGTTCAACTGGAGTCAGTGCTCTTTGTAGTGGATTTAAATTCGTAGGTATGGAATTAGGTGAAGATTACTACCAAATTTCGAGAACCAGAATTTCTCAATTTGAACTTTTCATGGAGTTCATCCCAACAAAGACATCAAGTATGAAGAAAGTTGGAAAAACTAAGAAGAAAAAACTCAGTACACAAGGATCAACCAATATGGTTGGAGGTATTTGGGGTGGATTAAAACTTGTGAAGGTTGCATGAGTTACCTGAACGCAGATTTATCCCCTTTCAGTTTATTGTGATCAAGTGGATAAGACACTTCATAAGACCAGTTCGTTAACACCCATATCTTACTTATAGTATTACCATTTTTATACCTATCGGTGAAACCTCGACCACTATGTTTCCTTGTTATTTCAAAGGTGCAATCTACTAACCGACTTCTGAACCTCTACATACTTTCGCCCTCGAGGCTGATCCCAAATTGACCCTATGACGGTTTGGGGGTACTATTCTATATTAACAGAAGAAACCCAAAAAGAAAGAGCAAACCACTTGACTTCTCGACTTTTTTCTCCTACCGTTATGAAAAAAGAAAAATGAGAACAACCCAAGACAATGACACCTTCTTCACAGACCTAATGAAACTCAAAACAACATTCCATTGGAAAGGGCATGAACTTCAATTGATGGGAGATCATATAGAGGTTTTTACCCAAGAGGCGTTTGATGAATTGAAAAGTCAATCGAGTAAAGATTTTCATAAGCACATCGTGATATTCGAACCCACTCTGTAGACCAAATTTCCTAAATTTTCTGCCAAAATTTTTTGAACGGATTTCGTATTTGGTATTGAAGGGGGTCAATGTCTCAGAAAACGACTTTTATGGGGGGAATACCCAGGAAGGGCGGGGCTAACGGGGGAAGGACGGAAGAACCGTAGGGAGGTTTAAGGCTCTATGTTAATTCTAATAAATGGCTTGCTTGTTAGTTCAAGCATTTCAGGATGATAGAACTCGAAGAACTCGTCCTTAGTCCAGGTGTGTCTATAAGTTGAGTTTTTAGGTATGTCTTTCAGAATAGATTTGACATCTCTATTGGTAATATTTTCTCTTAGTATGACCTCCCCTTTATCATGATTCATTAAGATTAGTTTTTGAGTTTTATCTTTCAAGCAGTGTAAATATCTCCCAAGATCACTACCAATAAAGATCAATCTGTGATAAACAATATCTGTATTGAATGTTGAGTGTTGAATATTCCTAATTTGATATAGATATTCCCCTTCTTTATTATTCGTGCACTTCTTAAGAATCCCGACAAGTTTGGAGATCAATTGGTCAATTGCTTTTCTATCAATTCTTCTGGTATCTGAATTGATGATGTCTTGCTTGACGATGATTTCAAAAAGATCATTTGAACTTTTTTCAGTTTCTTCCTTTAGGATTTGTTTGATGAGTTGCTTCATATAGATAAATATCAACTATCCATCCATGTGAAGAAAAATAGAACAGTTTCTACTTTTTTCAAGGGTAATCTCTATTCAAAATAAGATGATTGAAATCGAAATTTGCACTCAAAATAAAATTCATGTTTCGTTTCCCAATTCCAACAGGTACTGCACCCTACTTAAAAAAACGTAATGTTTTTACAGAAGATGAACTCATCCAATTTATAGAACGTCAATTAGAACAACACAGACCTCGTGATTTTGGTCAGATGTTATGGCAAGATATAAAGTTGAAAAAGATTTTCGTATTCTACCAAAGACATAAAACGAATAATGAATTTCCATTTCTTTCACAAATTCCTCCATCTCGTTTGGCAAACTTCTTCTTTGCCGGAGTTTTGAACGAATCACTTCTTAAAGAATATTCACTTCGATTTTGTGTTCAAACCTTAATCGAAAGGGAACACATTAAATATCCTTTTTTTAGGGAGATTATTAAGGATGAAGAACTCGCTTTGGATCATTTCTATGACCATTTTTCTGAAAGAACAAATCTTATCCTGAAACAAAATATGATTCAAGATGCTGATGATCTTAAAAACTTTATCGAAATAAAAAAGATGAAAGCCAGAGGTTTAGGTAATAAAGGGAAGGCAGAAGTTATGAGAGTATGGGAAACCCATTTTTCTACTCGTACTTAGCATATACCTCAGAACGAACTAATTCATACTTTGCCACTAAAAACTCGAACTCTTTCCTCTGCTCATCACTAAATAAGTCATACAGAGTACTATGGACATATTGATCAAATAATTCTTGAAGAAAGATCAAATGACGTCCTGTTGTATGACCCAATTTAGCAGCTGCGTGATACATAGATTTACCAGAATCGGCAAAATTGGAAATAAACGCTATTAATCTTTCGTCAGTTTGTGATGTTTGATATTTCGTGTTCTTATCCATAGTTCAATTTCCAAATTTATTAAAACCAAACCATATACTAAAAAAGTAATCGAAGGTAAAAGCACCTTAATTTTTAAGGTAACCTATTAAAATGGTTTTCACTACAATTTAAGGTATAATAAAAATTAGGATTGTATTTGATAACTAAAACAGCGTAATGCGTAGCTTTTTGAGGCAAATCCGTTACATATTTAGAGTAATTTTTAATCCTCTCAAAAATGTGATTTATGAAAGTGTTATATGTAAGGGTAAGCAGTGTATTTGGTCAGAATACTGATCGTCAAAAAACAAACGAAAAAGAATTTGACCTGGTTATTGAAGATAAGTGTTCAGGAGCAATTCCTTTTTTTCATCGTGACGGTGGTAAGAAGATTTTAACTCTCATTGAAAAAGGAATGGTTGATTCTATCTCTTGTCACTCGATTGATAGATGTGGTCGAGACTTAATGGATATCTTATCCGTGATCTGTTTCATGAATGAAAAACTCATTCCAATGATTTTCATTCAACAAGGTTTAAGAACAATCGACGACGAGGGAAAAGAAAATGCTATTTCAAAAATGATGATCTCAATATTAGGCACGATATCAGAACTAAATCGCAAGCAAATAAAAGAGGCACAGATGGAAGGGATAGCTCTGGCTAAACTCAGAAATGCCTACAAAGGCAGGAAGAAAGGTGCAAAAGCTGATATCCAAAAATGGATTCAGAAACCGAAGATTGCCAAGACAATTGAATATCTTAAGAAGAGATATAAAGCCAATGAAATCTCAAAGATTGTTGGGATTCATGTGAATACGATTACAAAGGTGAAGAAGTTGACCAGTCTTTAGTGAAATATTGGGTGTTGACTTCAAAATCGTATAACTGATACTATTTATCAGAATGACAACTGGACAACTCACCTATCAATTTTGTATTGACAACTACAATAGCAAAAAGGAATTCATCAAACGAAATACATCCTTTTTGACTGAATACCAAAATAAAATTGGTTCTTTAGATAAGCCCCAACTAAAAGAAGAATTCTTTGAACTTTGCCAAACAAGACAAGTTTTTTGCGGTGATCTTATCCCACCTTTTCTTTCACCTGTTATTCACGAATTTGAGCTTTACAACCTGACGGATGTTAGTGATTTGATGCCACAGGTGAGAAAGCTTATTCGTGATTTTGATTCATCACTTTATACAGAAAAAGAACAGTTAAGGATGAATACATTGGTGTTTCAGTATCATCAAATCTAGTACGACGGTTTAAGATTTGGATACTTTACATAAAATATAGTATATGAAAAGAACTTATACTTATATTTTTCCCATGCCTCTTGGGTTGATGGCCCCCACGAACCATATCCAGTGCTCTTATTTAGGTTTTTTCCGTTTACCCAATTTGGATTGTTTATATCCATCCAGTCTTGAAATTTCATGATTTCTTTTTTGTTTATTCTTATCTCTTTTTCATAACTTGAAAATTCACTTTGGAATTTTTTATACCTTTCAGAATCACTCATTACTTGTTCCTTTTGTTGATTAGAATTCGAACCATTTTGCAAATTGTTACCTCCTTTTAAGTAAAATATTTCACCTTGAACACTTAAACGTCCTTCATATAATCGAAAACCAAAATTGCCCCCTCCGTCAGAACTCATACCGTTTATATCTGCTGAAGATCCGTAAGGTCTAACAGAGCAATTTATATAATAGAATTTTTCGTTGTTTTTGTTTTCACATACTATTCCGTAGGTGTTGTATCGTGGTATAAATTCATAACTAACCGTCATTTGGTAAGAATCACTATAAAACTCTTTAGCACTCATGTAAGAAACCACCTGTGATTCAGAGGAAAATTGAGCGAAATTGAAAAAACTAACGGAGTAGAAGAGAATAAATAAAAGTGTTTTCATAACTTACTGTTTTTGCTCCCTGACCCAAAAGGAATTTTAAAAAAAGGAGGTGTGGGCCGATACTACATCTCGGCTTGAAGCCCGACCAAAGGCTAGGACAAAGAAAATAGCTGTACCCACACCATTGAGGTGCGAGTGTTTATTCTTTTCTTCCCCGTCCATTTGAAGATTTGGTCGTTTTCAAGCCGGGACGAAAGTAAACACTTCCGTGATAATCTAAGATATTGTTAGAACTCTAACACATCAAAGCTAAGATGTTAATTTGAGAAAAACAAATTTGTTTGGAACAACCTCCAGCGGCAGGACGATTTCTTAATATTTGCATATCAGAGACATCCTGCCTGCTAGATTTGGTCGTTTTCAAGCCGAGATACAGTGAATGTATTTCAATTTGACTTGGGCTAATATAGAGCTTTTACACTTTTTGACCTATTTGTTGTAAATTAAATCAATCAGGCTCCTATCCATTTCAGTAAATTCTGTAGTTGTTGACCACCCCTGAAAAAAGATACTTTCAGGGTATTTCCATGAATCGTTCAACAAACCAAGTGATTGAGTTAATTCTTCTCTCAACAGATGTTTTTGGGCTTCGTAATCAAATGAGGTTCTCTCAATATCTACATACATTATACCTCTATTTGGATATACTTCAAACAAACCCCAGTTTCGTTCTAACTTATCTTTATCCATCAAAGAATACAGATTAGCGAACTCGATGTGTGACCCAAAATAAATGGTGTAATTCGCATCTTGTTTTCTATTCACCACTCTAATCGTAATGGGATCAATAAGGTCATTTAACTCCGTAACAATCTTATTTAGTTCCGAGATGAGGTATTCTGGTTTTTCTCCGTCAACATAGATTTTCATGTCTGATGTCCATCTAAAAGGAGATGATCTCCTGGTCTCAGAAAATTCGGAATACATCACAATCTCATCAAAGTACTCATTGGTTTCTTGATCATATCTTTTGTAATCAACTTTAAACTCCTCAGGACTTACCTCCTTTTCAACATGTATATGATTCCGTTTCTGTTCAGGATACTGATATGCTGAAATTGACTTGAAGAAAATTATGACAACGGCTGATTGGAGTAAGAACTTCATCACAAACGATTTCACGGATAACGACACCTCTTTTTTGTCGTTACACCAAAAAGTTCAAATGACCCTTTTTGAGTCTGTCACTTGACTATTCAGATCATTTCACCTATTTATTGAATATGAAAGAAAGAGAAATGAATTTAGAAAAGGAAAGGGAGCCAATCAGAGTCGCTCACCAGTTAGTAGAAACCAAATATGACTCTCGACAAGATTTTATCGAACGAGCAAAACTTGAGATAAAAAGAAACTTTGAAGCGTTTGTGAAGAACGAAAAACCAGATGATCCAAATGAATACAAAGCAGTTGGTCTTGACGGAGTGGTGTTTGGGGATTTCCCTGATACAAACCATTACAATTATGAGGTAGCATTTGATTTTCGAGACTGGAATACACCTGAACAAATGGAACAAGATTTGGAATCAACACTTCAAAACCTTTTTAAAATGATAGATCAAAATAGAATGCAAAAAGGTATCATTACTGTTCACCTGGTGCATTATATGTGATCCTTAGTTTCGGTTACCAAGAATCTTCTTAAATCCTCCAACACGGGCATTATTCATCAACAGAATCTTGTCTGTGTTGGAGAGTTCATTTAAGGAATAGATCAACACAGGTGAATTAAGCAAACGTTTAGATCTCCAAATGAGTTGAAAGATATCTTGCTCTTTTCTATCTAACTTTTTCACCTTCAATACAAATACAAATCGTATGATCTCTTTGTCTATTACCGCTCGATACCAACCATGAGAAAATCGGTTTTTGAAAAAGGATCTATTGCTCACCTTACCCAAAGAATACTCCGATTGTGACAAGAGACGGTAATAAGAACTAATTGTTTTAAACCTCATCAAGAACTGTTTTAGTCGAATCTTCACATCAAACACAAACCAAGAAGGGTCATCAGTAATGAAATTATTACTATCTCGCTTTTCCAGCAAAAATGGATACATAAGGAACAACTATTTCAAATAGTAACTCACGAAATCCGATGGATTCTTGAGGTTTATTGGCTCAAACATGATCTGTAGTAAATCCTCAGGGATAATGGTCTGAATATCCATATTCATCAAAAGGTTTAAAACCTCATCGAGCATGGTGGTAGGATACAATTCAAAGAAAAGATCCTCTCTATTATGGATGCCCTTTAAATAAACGCTGGTGTCTCCCCCGACTACATTAGCGATTCTACCTGACTCTTTAAGAATCCTATTTTCAAATTCCATGATCTCATAACCAACAACAAAAAATCGGAAATTGAAAATAGGGGTTCCCCATTGAGCGTCAATACGGTATTCGGGGGAGACACCGATTCGAAAGATCCTGTCTATTTTATTCTTAAAGGTCTCTTTCAAAATCATTACGAACTCCTTGATCATTTCCTTGTACTGAGACTTGGTCATGTCTTTGTAGTCACAGTCTTCAATATTACACTTCACAGAGATCTTCATCAACTCTACGGGGTATATCTTGACCATATCCACCACCGTAAACGTCCTCTTGATATTCAAATCTCGAATTAAATCACTTCCTATCATATCAATAAATATGTGGACGATGAGGTTTTGGCTTTAATGAGCCCAAGAAACTTTTAGAAAAGGGTGTGAGCGTTGGAGAGGGGATCGTGTTTTGGGTCAAATTTCATATTAAATGTTTTACCCTTTGTTTTACCCTATACGCATAAAAACAAAAAAACCCTTGATATTCAAGGGTTTAAGTGTTTGATGTGTGATCCCGTTTGGATTCGAACCAAAGACCTACTGCTTAGAAGGCAGTTGCTCTATCCAACTGAGCTACGGGACCGGTTGTTGTAAATTGGGAATTTACAACTGCTATAATCAAAAAAGGGGGATGATTGCTCATCCCCCTTTTGTCGGGGCGGCAGGATTCGAACCTGCGACCTCCTGGTCCCAAACCAGGCGCGATGACCGGACTACGCTACGCCCCGAACTGAAGTTCGATACGGTCTAATTTAATGGCGGTGGGAGCGAGATTCGAACTCGCGGTACAGTTACCCGTACGACAGTTTAGCAAACTGTTGGTTTCAGCCACTCACCCATCCCACCAAGTGTTCAATGAACGGATTGCAAAAGTACAAAAACAATCCGTTTTTCAAAGCTTTTCTTTGATTTTTTTACCCGTTGTAGGTAAATTCTCCGTGCTGACTAGAAATTGTGACCTTCTTCTCGGCAGCAGCCTCAACCCTACCTACTACTTGAGCAGCAATACCAAAACCTTCAGAAATACGGATGATTTCGGGTGCAAGCTCCTCACTTACATAAACTTCCATGCGATGACCCATATTGAACACCTTATACATTTCTTGCCAAGGTGTTTTGGATTCTGTCTGGATCATATCGAAAAGTGGCGGTGTAGGAAATAAGTTGTCTTTGATGACATGCAGGTTGTCAATGAAGTGTAAAACCTTCGTTTGCGCACCTCCAGAGCAGTGAACCATTCCGTGGATGTCTCCATGATGCGCATCTAGGATGGCTTTAATAACGGGTGCATAAGTGCGCGTTGCCGATAAAACGAGTTTACCTGCATCGAGTGGGCTTCCTGCTACTGCATCAGTCAAGTGCTTAGATCCGCTGTAGACTAATTCTTTGGGCAGTGAGCTGTCATAAGTTTCTGGAAAGTCGTCGGCTAAGGAATGATGAAAGACGTCGTGGCGGGCACTCGTAAGGCCATTGCTGCCCATGCCGCCGTTGTATTCAGTTTCATAGGTCGCTTGACCAAAGGAAGCAAGGCCTACAATGACATCTCCTGGGCGAATGCCGTCGTTGGAGATGACTTTATTGCGGGGCATGCGACAAACTACCGTAGAGTCAACGATAATAGTGCGCACGAGGTCGCCGACATCGGCTGTTTCGCCGCCGGTTGAATGAATATCAATGCCGTAGCTGCGCAATTCTTCCAAGAGCTCTTCTGTACCGTTGATGATTGCTGCGAGCACTTCTCCGGGAATGAGCAATTTGTTGCGTCCGATGGTACTCGATACCAAAATTGGTCCTGTAGCACCCACGCAAAGTAAGTCGTCGATGTTCATGATGAGCGCATCTTGGGCAATGCCGCGCCATACGGAGAGGTCGCCGGTTTGTTTCCAATAAGCGTAGGCCAAGGAAGATTTGGTGCCAGCGCCGTCGGCGTGCATCACTACACAGTAGTTTGGATCGCCGGTGAGGTAGTCGGGCACAATTTTACAAAATGCCTTCGGGAACAAGCCTTTGTCGAGTTTGGAGATCGCTTTGTGCACATCTTCCTTTCCGGCAGAAACGCCGCGCTGTTGGTAACGGTTATCGGACATAAACGGTATTATTTAAGGCCCCGACGCTTTTTAATGGCTTCGTAGGCATCTTGAATTTGTTGGAATTTTTCTTTTGCTCCTTTCAGGTATTCTTCGCCCATGTGCGCCACCTTATCTGGGTGGTGCGCCACCGCCATTTTGCGGTAGGCTTTTTTGACTTCTTCGTCGCTTGCTTTCTCATCAATACCCAAGATTTTGTAGTCAGAATCTACGTTTCGGTAGAACATATTGCGCAAACTCTCGAACTCAACAGCAGGAATACCGAGCATAGTGGCAATGCGAGAAATGACATTGATTTCGGCGGTCCCGACATCGCCATCTGCTTTGGCAATACCAAATAAATAGTGAACGAGTTGTACGCGCACTTCTTGGGTCATGCGGTTGCGGATGTCGTGACAGATGTCTTGGAGCGGTATACTTGGCGCATCTAGGAACTGCTTAAGTGTTTGCAGATGCGTGGCATTGAACTGCTTGCCAAATTGTGCAGAAAAGAAGTTTTTGACATAGTCTAGTTCTATGCGCAAGACCTTTCCATCTGCTTTCATCACCGCAGCCGATAGCGCCATGAGCATAGTTGGCAAATCGTACATAGAACTTTGCCTGCGATAGAAATCAAAGGGATCTTGGCCGTAGCCGGCTCCTGCACCCGCGCCGCTTTGCCCTGTTTTGGCAGCTTGTTGGTACTGATCTATGAGTGAACCTATGGCAAAGCCAAGGATGGCCAAACCAATTTTACGGGTTAAAATGAGGGCGCCAATGCCCAAGATCCATTTGTACAAAATCTAGAATTTAAGCGAAGTCAAAGCTAGTCATTTATGCAATATGTTCGATGTTCCGCTGAATGAATGCATCCAATGCAGCTCCTTTCAAGAGCCCTTGCGCCAGCATAGCGAGATCCACTAATTGCTTGGTACTTTGCTCTTGGGCAGCTGCTTCTTGACTCAGTAGTTTGCCAATTGTGGGGTGATTAGCGTTTACCGTTAGGTTGAACATTTCTGGGAAGGCACCATAAAAACCGCCACCACCACCTAGCTTTTGCTGCTCCATCATGCGACGGATAAATTCTGGTTGGGTAATGATGATCGGGGCTTCTTGCTCGCTCATGCTTTCAAACTGCACAGTGAATTTTTCTTTATTGACCTGCGCTTCAAAAATTGGCTTGAGTTTTTCTTCCTCTTCTTTGCTCAATTTGGATGGCAATTCGTCTGTTTTGGCAATGAGTTTATCTAAGCTATCAGCATCTACGCGCGCAAAAGTGATGTTTTCGTTGCTCTGCTCCAATTTAGAGATCCAGTGTGGGGCAAGCGGGCCGTCTAGTAAGAGGACGGAGTAGCCACGTTCTTTGGCTTTTTTGACAAACGCGTATTGTTCTTCGGCATCGTTGGTATACAAGAAAACCGTTTTGTTGTTTTTGTCAGTTTGCAACACTTTGACTTTGTCTAGGTATTCTTGCTGGGTAAAGAACTCGTTGTCGGTGGTTTTGAACAAACTGAAATCTTTGGCTTTGTCGGCAAATTTTTCTTCAGACAACATACCGTACTGAACAAATACTTGTAGGTCTGGCCACTTGGCTTCAAAATCGGCGCGGTCTTTTTTGAACATCTCGGCCAATTTATCAGCAACTTTTTTAGTGATATGGGCAGATATTTTCTTGACATTGCCATCGCTTTGCAAATACGAACGCGATACGTTGAGTGGAATATCTGGGGAGTCAATGACACCGTGGAGGAGCGTCAAGAATTCCGGAACAATTTCTGCTACGCTGTCGGTAATGAAGACCTGATTGCTGTAGAGGTTGATTTTGTTGCGCTGTACCTCGACGTTTTCCTTGATTTTAGGAAAGTACAAGATCCCCGTTAGGTTGAATGGGTAATCTACATTCAGATGGATGTGAAAGAGCGGCGCCTCGAATGTCATCGGGTAGAGCTCGCGATAGAATTGGTCGTAGTCTTCTTGTTTGAGGTCTACAGGTGCTTTGGTCCAGGCTGGGCTTGGGTTATTGACTTGGTTCGGAACATCGATAGACACGCGCTTGATTTCTCCCTTTTCGTCTTTTTCGCCTTCAGGTGAATCGATGTATTCAGCTTTAGTGCCAAAGAATACCGGGATCGGTAAAAATTTGCAGTATTTGTCTAGGATGCCTTGAATGCGTTGTTTTTCTAAAAACTCGGCAGACTCTTCTGTGATGTACAATACGATGTCAGTACCGCGACTTTCTTTTTCGATGTCGATGAGGGTGTATTCCGGTGAGCCGTTGCTCTCCCATTGAACGGCTTGAGCGCCTTCGTAGCGTGCAAGCGTGCGGATTTGTACCTTTTCGGCTACCATGAAAGCCGAGTAAAAACCAAGGCCAAAATGACCAATGATTTGCTCTGCGCCTTCTTTCCCTTTGTATTTTTCTACGAATTCTTCGGCGCCAGAAAAGGCAATTTGATTGATGTATTTATCGATTTCTTCTGAAGTCATGCCAATACCGTTGTCACGGATAGTGAGTGTTTTGGCTTCTTTATCGAGTAATACCTCCACCTTCAAATCGCCGAGCTCTCCTTTGAATTCGCCATTTTTAGCCAACACATGGAGTTTTTGGGAGGCATCAACTGCATTGGACACCAACTCTCGCAAGAAAATTTCGTGATCGGAGTAAAGGAATTTTTTGATAATCGGAAAGATGTTTTCCGTTTGAACATGAATTTGACCTGTTTTCATTGTGTTTCTATTTTTATGCCTTTCGCTACTCAATAAAAATGCCATAGCGCAAATGCTGCCATTTTGACAAGCAAGTGCGTTTTTTTTGTCAATTTTGCAGTATGAAATATGCGATTATTACAGGTGCAAGTTCGGGCTTTGGTGCAGCCACTGCAAAAGAACTGCAAAACATGGGCTACGGGTTGGTATTGTTGGCCCGCAGAATGGAACGCCTAGTTTCTCTCAAAGAAGAATTGACTGCTACCCCCGTTTATATCGCGCAACTCGACGTTTGTCAGGAAGATGAAGTAAAGGAGGTGATCAAACAGCTGCCAAATGAAATTGCAGACAACATTTATATTTTAGTCAACAACGCTGGGTTGGCAGTCGGCAGAGGGCCACTAGACACCGGGCTTTCCGAAGACTGGAACCGCATGCTAGACACCAACGTCAAAGGCTTGCTTTACATGAGCCATGCCGTGATTCCACTGCTCAAAAAGCATCCGTTTAGCCACCTCATCAATATTTCATCCATCGCAGGAAAAGAAGTTTATGCCGGAGGCAACGTTTATTGCGCCAGTAAACACGCTGTCGATGCCCTCTCCAAAGCGCTGCGCATCGATTTATTGCCACATCATATCAAGGTCAGCAATATTGCGCCGGGCGCAGCCGAAACCGAATTTTCATTGGTGCGCTTTAAGGGCGACGCGCAAACAGCGCAAAGCGTCTACGAAGGTTTCGAAGCATTGCAAGCAACCGATATTGCCCAAACAGTTGGGTTTATTGTCAGTAGACCAGCGCATGTGAGTATAGCCGACATCACAATTATGCCAAGTGCACAGGCCAACGGCAGTCTTTTTCATAAAAAATAACCATCAAGCAACAACACCATGAGCTCTTTTCAACAGTATCCCTTTGCCGGTAAACGCGCAATTGTCCGCGTAGACTTCAATGTGCCAATGGACAAAAACACAGGCCTCGTCGCCGACGACAAACGCATTTGCGCCGCACTACCCACCATCCAACACATCCTCAAAAACGGCGGAAGCGTTGTGCTTTTATCTCACTTTGGCAGACCTAAAAACGGACCAGAAGCCATTTTTTCACTCGCTCAGATCACGGCTAAAGTCAGTGAACTCATCGGTACAAAAGTGCGCTTTGCCTCTGATTGCATCAGCTCCGAAGCTTTCGAATTGAGCAAAAACCTACAACCTGGCGAAGTATTGCTGCTCGAAAACGTGCGTTTTTACAAAGAAGAAACCGCTGGTGACCTCGACTTTGCTCAAAAATTAGCGCAGCACGGCGACTGCTACGTCAACGATGCATTTGGCGCAGCGCACCGCGCACATGCCAGCACAACACAATTAGCCAGCTATTTTCCAAAAGATAAAATGGCCGGTTTGCTCATGAATGCCGAAATCGAAAACGCGCAAAAAGTATTACACCATGCAGCGCGTCCGTTTACTGCCATTGTAGGTGGCGCCAAAGTATCGGATAAAATCCTCATCGTAGAAAACCTCCTCAACTTAGCCGATCACATCATTATTGGAGGAGGCATGGCTTATACTTTCTACAAAGCAATGGGCGGTCAAATTGGCAACTCATTATGCGAAGCCGACCGCTTGGATACCTGCATAGATATCTTGGAGAAAGCCAAGGCAAAAGGCGTCCAAATTCACTTGCCTACAGATGCTGTTATAGCAGATCGCTTTGCCGCAGATGCACAAACTGCCACAAGCTCCTCAGCAGAAATTGCGGATGGCTGGATGGGCTTGGATATCGGGCCTGCCGCCATCAAAGATTTTACTGCAGTCTTGTTGGCGAGCAAAACCATTTTGTGGAACGGACCAATGGGTGTTTTTGAAATGCCTGCTTTTGAAAACGGAACAAAAAGTATTGCACACGCCGTTGCGGCAGCAACGAAAAACGGCGCTTTTAGCCTGATTGGTGGTGGCGATAGCGCTGCAGCTGTGCAGCAATTCGAACTGAGCGAGCAAGTGAGTTACGTGAGCACCGGTGGCGGCGCACTCCTGGAATATTTTGAAGGGAAAACCTTGCCTGGTATGCAGGCGCTGGCCGATTAGAAGCGCTTCACGACATCAGCCAAGCGGTTGGAATAACCCGCTTCGTTGTCGTACCAGCCCGCAACTTTGATCAGGCCATTGAAAACCGTAGTGAGCCCTGAATCAAAAACCACGCTGTGTGTATTGCCAATCACATCTACTGAAACAATAGGATCTTCGGTGTATTGCATGATGCCTTTCAAGGGACCTTCAGCTGCTGTTTTCATGGCGGCATTGATTTGCTCAGCCGTGACAGCAGTTTTGGTAACGAGTGTCATTTCGGTAACCGAACCATCTGCAACCGGCACACGGAAGCTACCGCCAGTAATTTTACCCTTTAAATCTGGAAAAATACGCGTGATCGCCTTGGCCGCACCCGTTGATGTCGGGATAATGCTATTTGCTGCAGCTCGCGCGCGACGCAAGTCTTTGTGAGGTGCATCGTGGAGGCGTTGATCAGAAGTGTAGCTGTGTACGGTAGAGATATACGCGACATCGATGTCAAGTAAATCTTTGAGAACCTTGACCATTGGCGCTGCGTTGTTTGTGGTGCAAGAGGCGTTAGAAACCACCGTGTTTGTCCAGTCAATTTGATCGTCATTGACTCCTAATACTACTGATGGGATGTCTTCGTCGTTGGCGGGCGCACTAATGACAACGTGCTTGGCCCCACCTACTAAATGCTTTATTGCTGCTTCTCTGGTCAAGAACAAGCCGGTTGCTTCTATCACCACCTCTACGCCGTAAGCGGCCCAGTTGATGAGTTCTGGGTTGCGTTCGCTAATGAAAACTAATTTTTTGCCATTCTCAAACACCAACGTGTTCTCAACAATTTCAAAAGAAAGGCCAAAAGGTCCGTGAATGCTGTCGTATTTGAGCAAGTGTGCAAGCGTCTTGACATCGGCTAAATCATTGACAAGCGCGACGTTAATTTGAGGGTCTTGCAGGGCAATTCTCGTAAAACAGCGCCCAATTCTTCCAAATCCATTTACACCTACAGTTTTCATCTTTGAGTTATTGTTGTTAGTACAAAAATAACAATAAAATAGAAAAAGTGTTCAAATGACACTTTGAACACTTTTTCTATTGATTATCAATACGTTGTGTTAATTCAGAGACGAATTACCACTTCAATTTGGTCTGTACATTCTTAGGAACGCCATCTTTATGTAAATAAATATTGATTGTCTTGTATTTGAAGTAGTTTTCAGAAACATAAAGGTAGCCTTTTGGCATGTTGCTGGTGCCCCAAGAGTTTTTGACCATAAAGTAGCGAGTACCATTTTGATCGGTATATAGCCCAACAATATGCATGCCGTGGTCATCGGTGGTGGTTTTGTTGTCGTAGCCTTTCTGACGAAGTTCTGGCGTAATAGTCATTTCTTTCATCGGCTCCAAAAATGCATTTGACTTGCGCTCTGCACCTGCGTCATTGAAGCGTTTGTCATCTTTGCCGATCACTTCGATCATGGCAGGGTCGGCCGGAACAATTGCCAAACCATTTTTGAAACTAAAACCTTTTTCAGAGACATCGGCGCCCCAGGCAATTGTGTACCCATTTTTGAGCGCGGCAACAGTTACCTCGACGAGGTCGTCCATGCTGATATTATAACTTTTACCCCAAGCCCAGTTGTCTGGAATTTCGAGCATGCATTCGCTGTACATTGGGTGATTGGTAAAAGAGGTCAAGGACACATAGTTTTTCATGTCGAGACCCAATGACGCTGCATAAGATTTAGGTGTGTAGCGCGTGCCGTTCCATTCGAAGGTTTCGATGTCTTTTCCGATGCCACGGTTGAGGATGTCATTATACTTGCGTTTCCAATCGTCAGTAATGCCTTCTGGCGCACCCAATCTGGAAATGACATCTGACATCAGCGTATTGAGTTGTGTAAACATTTCGCCATGGTTATATGTACTTGTGCCATTCAAACCAGTATACACCTCATAAGGAACTATACCAAATTTTTCAATGACCAACGGAACGTCGTGAAAAGCACCACCCTCGCTGAAATTGACCTTGCCATCCATGCGGATGTATTTTTCTGCCTTCAATTCGTAGGCTTTACGCACCACGTACATTTCAGATAATACGACTGGGCTTTTGGTCAGGCGTTGGATTTCGGACTCAAAGAAACTTGTTGCCGAAAAAGACCAGCACGTTCCGGTTTGGCCTTGACTTTGAACAGGTGTGGCGTCTAGTTGAACGAGTTTCTTGAATTGGTAATTACTGCCCTCAACATTGGTTGTTTGGGCAAATAACAAGGAGGTACTGATCCCGATGGAAAGGATAAAACTGAAGGATTTTTTCATGCGTAAATTTTAGTTGTTGAGCACCCAACCTTGCAAACCGCGTGCCGCAGCTTGTTGTTGGATTTGTTGGAGTTCAGAAAGATTTTGAGCCGAGCCCGCACTCACTTTAGTCAGTGGACCATTTTGGATGAGTCTGGCCGCAAAGCCGTCGCGCTTTAATTTGAGCACTAGATTTTGAGCATTTTGCAAATTAGAGAAACAACCTACAATCAGATCAAAGGCAGCAGGGGCATTTGCTTCTGGAGTTGTTGGGTTGCTTTCTGACGATTCAAGTGATACAGGAGCAGCCGGTACCTTAACAACAAAATTGAAACCTGGTTGCCATTCGTAGGTCTCAAAACTGGTAAAGGTTCCTTCTTGAAAAGTAAGTGGTGTTTCAGCTTCAGGCGCCTGAGTTTCTGACTCTAGTTCTAGGCTGGTTTTAACATAACCAGGGGCATCTTGTCGGTGGAGCGGATTGAAATCTGAACTCGAGAATAAACCGGACTGCAAAGCATTGGTTTGAGTCGGAATCCAGAAAGAATAAAACGCAAAAGGAAGGATGCAAGCTGCAGCTGCAACGCGCGTCCAGTTGATTTTATTGGGAGCCGAATTGGGCTGTAATTCAATAATAGGTGTTTCTTGTGCCGCTTGAACAGGCTGCGCTACAAAATTGAGGTTAGCCAAGCCGTATGAGGACAACAACAAATTGAAGAAGCGGTCTTGCTCAAAAGAAATTTGGCCATCTTGTTGTCTGGCAAAAGTTCCAAGCTTTGGCAAGTGGATGGTTTCGCCTGCAGCGAGTTGGCGCTGAAGTTTATCTGTATGGGCTTGTAATTGTGCTTTTGCTTCTTCGTAGTATAGACCCTTGAGGCGCGCGAATTCTGCAAGTAGCAAGCCGTCGTCTGTAAGTAAGAATCTATTGAAAAGAAGGGCTTTTTTGGGTGGTGCAATGAGGCCTTTGTCGAGGTCGATTTCGGCAGCTATTTGCTTGGCGACGAAGCCCCCAAAACCAGGCACAACTACACAGTTGTGTCTGAGTAATAGTTGAATAATAATATCTTCAAAACCCTGCATTTAACAAACTTACGAAAGTCTAGTCAGATTACAAAAAAGGTAAGACTTTTTCTAAATCGGCCGGGACATCTATGTTGGGTGTTTCGATGTCGGTCTCAATGAGGCGAATGGCATAACCGTAATAGAGCCAGCGCAGCTGTTCCAGAGATTCAGCCTGTTCGAGTGCACAGGGCGCCAAAGCTGCTATTTGTTGGAGCACACTAGCTTTGTATGCATAGAGCCCAATATGGCGCAGCCAAGGAAAGTGCAAATCTTTGGCGTAATGCATGTTGGGCAGTGGGCTACGCGAAAAATAAATGGCGTTTTGCTGGTGGTCGGCGAGTACCTTAATGCGGTTCACGTTTTCTAAATCGGCTGCACTGACCGACGGATGAACTAGCGTGGCAATTTGAACGCTGGGGTCTTCAAAAGCACCAAGAAGTTGGTCGAGTTGCAGGGCGGAAACCAAAGGTTCGTCACCTTGAATATTGATGATGGTGTCGTGGTCCGAAAAATGGGTGAGTACTTCGGCACAGCGCTCTGTTCCGCTTTGGTGCGCAGGGTTGGTCAGGAGCGCCTCACCGCCAAAACGACGCACTTCGTCGTAAATGCGTTGGTCGTCGGTAGCAACAACTAGGGTATCCAATAAAGTGGCTCGTTGCGCGCCTTCGTAAACCCGCTGGATCATGGACTTGCCTTTGAGGTCAAGGAGTGGTTTACCGGGAAACCGAGTAGAACCATAACGAGCGGGAATAATGCCGAGAACTTTCATTAAAATTTGGCTTGTAATTGAAGAATAAAATTGCGCGGTGCTTGGATATCGCCAGGGCGAGAAGTCACTTCAGCGTTGAATAGGTTATTGACAATAAAAGAAATGCGATAGTCATCTTTAAGCGTGTAAGCAAAGCGTGCGTCAAAAACTAAATTGCCAGTATTGTAGAGCTGGCGATAGGCCTTAAGGCCTGGTAGTATGTAAACTTCTGAGGTGAGCGAAGGGTCGAGGTCGTCTTCGAAGACGCGGTCGATGTTGCGCATAAAGCTGCTGTAACGCATAGATGCACCAAAACTAAACTTTTGATAATTGGCCTCGATGTCGGCCTTGGCCAAATGCTTGAAACGGTATTTGAGCATGTTGGTGGTTGTATCGGAAAAATTAGCGGTGTATTGTGGGTTGTTGTTGAGTGAAATCGGGTTCATATAGGTATAACCGAGCAACGAAATCACTTCTACTTTGCCGAGCTGACCAGAAGAATTGAAGGAGAGGTCTAGACCGGAAATACGGGCTTTTTCTGCATTCTGAGCCTGAAAACCAACCCAGTCGCTGACGTTGTACTGCCCGCTGGTCAGGAATTGGATGTCTTCGGCAGAAGGATTGAGTGGGTCGAGCGGTTTTTGGGTGATGGGGTTGTAATAAATGAAGGAGAATTCCATCATGTTGCTGTACTGATTGACAAAAAACGCTGCATCCAGCATGGCCTTCCAGTTGCCAATTTTGAATCCTTGCTTGATACCGATTTCGCCTGCCCAGCCCATTTCGGGCTGCAGCTCTGGATTCGGGAAAATATTGAGCGCGCCCACCGAAGTTTGCGTAAAACGCTCTGCCACACTTGGGTAGCGTATGCCTTGACCTAAGCTTGCACGCAAGTGCGTAAAGGGTTTGAGCGCATAGTGTACGCCGGTGCGCAGCACTGGGTAAAACGGAAGACTAATGCTGTCTTTGCCAGGGAGTAAAAACTGTGAATCTGGCTTTTGCTGATCCATCTCGAAGTATTCTAAGCGCATACCCGCACTGAGGTCTAGTTTGTTTTTGTGGTATTCGAGCTGTGTATAGGCCGCGTAGTTTTGCGAGTTGTGGTTGCCAAATAACTGAGAGGTGACGACGTTTTGAATTGCCGTTGCGCCCGCACTCAGCGTGCTGCCTTCGCCGAATTTGCGCTGAAAGGTATAGTCTGCGTAGGAAATGGTGGCGGCATTGCTCTGACTCGAGTTGGAAAGGTTTTCATTAGAAACCAAATAGAGACGTGTTTTGAGCTGATGGAGATTGTTGTGTTGGTCAATGAACTTGGCGTAGGGATCTATAAATAGGCGCTGTCCAAAGTTGTAGCTCAGGGTAGATGCGCCGGCTGTGGTGTCGCCGTAACCACTTGGTGTATAGCCCAAGGAATCGTTTTGCCAAATGAGGAAACTGCCCGTTTTTTGAACTTGGTAGTTGTAGCCCAAGCCGGCTTTGAGGCGCTTGTCTAGGATTGCTTTCGCGTAGAGGGTCCCCGATACGCGCGTTCTGAATTCAGACTCACCAATGCGGTAGCCATCGTTGTGGTAGCCTGTGGTGGATAGCGTATAGCCAAAGCGTTTTTTTAGCGCGCTGTGGAACACTTCTAATTGTTGGTTCATTGGTGGGGTTGTCCACCATTGGAGGGAGCTGCGGCGTGGGGCGCCATACAAACCATACTGTACTTTGACTTTAGTAACTGGCTCTAGTGTGGGTTCTTTTTCGGCAAGGGCAATAACGCCGTTGAGTGCACCGCTACCATACAATACAGACGCAGCGCCTTTCATGACCTCTACCTGACTGGCTTGTTCCATTGGAATGGCATTCCATTGGGTGTCACCGGCGTAGCCAGATAAGAGCGGCATGCCATTCCAAAGCAACAGTACGCGGCTCCCGGTGCCGTAGGCAAAGCCGGAGCCGCCGCGAATAGAAACTTGGCCATCCATGGTGTAGACCCCAGGAGTTTGATCAACGGCCTGCTCTAGGTCGGTGATGCCTTTGTTGTCGATGAGTTGTGGCCGAAGGATTTCCATTGATACAGGAACTTCTTCTATGGCTTGGCGGCGCTTACCGGCACTCACCACCACGTTTTTTTGTTCTTGAACTTGCGCTTGAAGTGCCACTTTTAGCGGCGTGGCTTGTGCTTGGCTAAACTGAATGGTATCTGGAATATAAAACGTAGCCTTGATGATGACTTCAAAGGGAAGCTCACGTTGAGGAATGGTGATGATGCCATTGTTGCTTTTAAGGGGCGCGCTGCCTTTGAGCACCGCAAAGGACTCTTCTAGGCGGGCATTTGTTTGAGCATCGATCACCTCAATTTGGAGCAATTGCGCCCAACTTGTAGCGCTTCCAAAGAGTAAAAATAGGAGGAGTAAACGCATGTTTGGTATGAATAGGTTCTGTGCGAATTTAAGAGATTTAAGCGACTTTTGTGTCCGTATATTTACAGAACATACTGTAATTGAACCACAAAATTTCTCGGGGCCTGAACCGCGCCCGGCCTGGTCACATATTCTGCATTCGTGAAATTGTTCAAAATAAGATTGCACTTGAATTGCGCTGAAAAAGCATAATTGAAACGCAAATCAAATACAGGAACACCTTTATTAAACACGGCTCTATAATTCGCCATTCCCACCAAAATCTCGGTATCGATGATGCCCTCTTCAAAAGCCAAATCGATGTTGCGCATATAAGAATTGTAACGGGCCGATAAGCCAATGCCAAACTTTTTATAATTGAGTTCGATGTCTGCCTTTGCCAAATGCTTGAACCGGTATTTGAGCATAGACCCCGTTGTATCTGAGAAAGTGGCAAGATACGTAGTATCTGTATTCAAACTCAGCGGATTCATATAGGTATAGCCCAATAAAGTCAGGACCTCTACTTCGCCAATTTTACCAGTGCTATTCATCGAAAATTCAATGCCTGTAATGCGCGCTCGCTCGGCATTTTGCGCTTGAAATCCGACCCAATTATAAAGGTAATTGATTGCCCCAGGATTGGTGGTTTGCAAAAACGCCATGGTATCGGGCTTGAAAACTCCAAAAGCAAATTCTGTCATGTTGTCGTAGGCATTGATAAACCCTGCTACATCGAGCAAGGCCTTCCAAGTACCGATGACCACAACTTGCTTGAGGCCCAACTCTGCAGCCCAACCGCGCTCGGCCAGCAGGTCTGGATTCTGAAAGATGCGCAACCCGCCAACGCTTGTAGAGATGTAGCGCTCTGCCACAGCCGGAAAACGGATGCCTTGGCCAAAAGAAGCGCGCAAATGAGTGCTTTTGCGCAGCGCGTAGTGTCCGCCGAAGCGTAAAATGGGGTAAACAGGTATTGTTTGTCCGCCCCAATTGAAATTGGTTTCAGGCGTTTCTTTGTTGAGTTGACAATATTCGAGTCGCAAACCTGCTTGTAAATCGAGCTTTCCCTTCGACCATTCTGCTTGGTGATACAACGAAAAATTCTTGCTCAAATGATTTCCAAAGATATAACTCGTTACCTGACTCACATTTGAGGTTGCGCCAAAAGAGAGGTCGAGGTGCTTTAACTTCTTGCTCGCCTGATAATCCGCATAATACATTTGCCCTAAAGAAGCATCAACCAGTGCAGTAGACGACCCTGTTGTGGTGACATAATAGCGCGTTCTGAGCGCATGCTTGACCTTGTTTTTCGAAATATATAACAAATACGGGTCGAGGCTCAAGCGCAGTGCGCGCTGTTCGCTGAGCGTATTTTCCAAGGCCTGTAAGCACATTGAATCATTGCGCCACAGGATAAACACACCTTCTTCTTGCGCCTGGACATGAAAAGAAAGCCCAGCCTTGAGTTGCGGAATGTTTTTAAAGAAATAAGTATACGTACCATGGATGCGGGCGCGCAGTTCGTGATCACCCTCCCGGTAACCTTTATCCCTAAACGCATTCACGCCGAGTGTAAAAGCGTGATTTTCTTTGCGTTTGGCAGCATAGACATCAACCAATTGAAACGTTGGAGGGGTGTTCCACCATTTCATGCTCGACCTTGGCGGGTTGCCATAAATACCATTTTGAACTTTCAGCGAAACCGTGCCCTCAAGTGGCGCGTCTTTTTCGTTCATCGCAATGATACCATTGAGCGCCCCGCTGCCATAAAGTACAGAAGAAGCGCCTTTGATGATTTCAATTTGCTCGGCGTGTTCCATCGGTACAGCATTCCATTTGACATCTCCAATATCTGGCGAAAGCATCGGCACACCATTCCAAACGAGCAGCACCCGACTTCCGGCACCATATGCATAACCGCCGCCGCCCCGAATCGAGACCTGACCATCCATCGTAAAAACACCTGGGCTTTGATTTACGGCCTGTTCGAGATTAGCTAAACCTTTGTTGGCAATGAGTGCGGGACGTAGCACTTCCATTGAGATAGGCACCTCTTCAATATTCTTTTCAAAGCGCGCTGCACGCACATAAACCGTTTTTTCGTCCTGTGTTCTGAAGCGAAGGCTGTCCTTATTGAGGTCCTGTGCGAAGAGGTAGATAGGAAAAAAAATCAGGAATAGTGTCGTAAATTTTACTGAATGCATTGCTGTTTGTTCGGTCTAACTTTACCCGAAGCTACTAAAAAATGGAACATTCAGACCAACTTTATCAAATTGCGTTCTCACAACTACACGGCATTGGCCCTATACGTGCAAGGCGCATTCTCAAACTACTCAACCATCCGCGCGATTTTTTTGAGCTCAACTACAGTGCGCTACACCAACTCACTAGCATCCCAATTGCCCAACTCGAAAAAACCGAAAGAACTAATGCGCTCTGGCGGGCACAGGGCCAATTGCCATATTTAGCAAATGAAAACCTCAGCTATCATTTCATCACAGACCCCTCCTACCCCGAACGCCTCAGGCATTGCAGCGATGCGCCGCTCGGTTTGTTTTATCGCGGCTCTACTCCGAGTTGGCAACAACCGAGGTGCATTGCGGTAGTAGGAACGCGCCAGCAAACAGCATACGGTCAACACCTTGTTGAAGAATTCCTCGCTGGTTTGCCTAAAGATATTGTGGTAATCAGTGGTTTGGCATTAGGTGTAGATGCCAACGTCCACCACCACTGTCTAAAACAACAATTACAAACTATTGGCGTATTAGGGCATGGCATCGACCGCATTTATCCAGCGAGCAACCGCAAACTTGCCCTCCAAATGCTCGAACAAGGTGGGCTCTTATCAGAATTTTTGATTGGCACCAAACCAGATCGCATGCATTTCCCGATGCGCAATCGCATCATTGCCGGCTTAGCCGATGCCGTAGTAGTCATTGAAAGCAATAAAAACGGAGGTTCTTTGATAACAGCTGAGCTCGGCAACGATTACAACCGAGAAGTATTTGCCTTTCCCGGACCTATTCACCAAGCGCAATCTGAGGGTTGCCATACCTTAATCAAAAACCAACAAGCCCATTTACTCACCTCTGCACAAGACTTATTGCAAACCATGAACTGGACAAACGTGCACCAAGAAACCTCTCTGCGCCAACAGCAAGCTTACTCAGGGCTTCAAAAAGAGATCCTCGATCACTTCAAAAACAAGAACAACTGGAGCATAGACGAACTCGCCCTGCGCACCAAAAATGCAGTTTCCCAAATCAGCAGCACACTATTTGAGCTCGAATTAAATGGCGCATTGCAAAATATCGGTGCAAATAGGTACCGCCTCCCATTGTAGTTTGCAAAACCTGCGTAACTTTGCAGCAGTTCATTTAAATAAACTTATTTAGAAAGGTGGAGGGACAGGCCCTATGAAACCTTGGCAACCTCACATCTTTGTAAAGGTGCCAAATCCGATCCCTCATTGGGAAAAGATAAGTTGAAACGCGCTGTTTCTACCTTTCGCCAAGCAAATTATGACCAATAGCGCATTACAACAAGCCATACAGCAACGCATTCTTGTCTTAGACGGGGCCATGGGCACCATGATCCAGCGCCATCAGCTCGAAGAATTTGACTTCCGAGAAGGCGCTTTTGAGCAGCACCCAATGTCTTTGAAAGGCAACAACGACTTGCTTTCAATCACCAGACCTGAAATCATCAAATCAATACACCGCGCCTATTTAGCGGCTGGCGCCGATATCATTGAAACCAACACTTTCTCGGGCACCACAATCGCACAAGCCGACTACCAACTCGAAGCAGCGGTGTATCAAATCAATTTTCAAGGCGCAAAAATCGCCAAAGAAGTTGCCGCCGAATTCACAGACCGCCCACGCTTTGTGGCAGGCTCCATTGGGCCAACCAACCGCACGGCATCTATTTCTCCCGACGTCAATGACCCAGGTTTCCGCGCAGTTAGTTTTGATGAACTCGTGGAGGCCTACAGTGCACAAATTGAAGCACTCATGGATGGTGGCGTAGATATTTTACTCATAGAAACTGTCTTTGACACCCTCAATGCCAAAGCAGCCTTATACGCTTGCGATCAGGTATTTGACAAACGCGGCGTCAAAATCCCAATTATGGTATCGGGGACCATTACAGATCAATCTGGGCGCACCCTCACAGGGCAAACGACCGAAGCATTCTTGATTTCGCTATCGCACATGCCTTTACTAAGCATCGGCCTCAATTGTGCGCTAGGTGCTTCCATGATGCGTCCGTATCTACAAGTACTCAATGAAAAAGCAACTTTTGCAGTGAGTGCGCACCCCAATGCGGGGCTCCCCAACGAATTTGGGCTCTACGACGAAAGTCCCGCTGCAATGGCCGCTCAAATTGAGCAGTATTTGCAAGAAGGGCTCGTAAACGTCATTGGCGGTTGCTGCGGCACTACCCCTGACCACATTGCCGCCATTGCCGCCGTAGCCGCAAAGTATTCACCAAGAAAATGGAACCACTGATATGCTCAAATTAGCTGGCCTCGAGGCTTTAGTACTGACCCAACAAAGTAATTTTGTCAATATCGGCGAGCGCACCAACGTAACTGGTTCGCGCGCTTTTTTGCGCATGATCAAAGAAGGCGACTTCGAAGCGGCATTGGCAGTAGCGCGCGAACAAGTAGAGGGCGGTGCGCAAGTCATCGATGTCAATATGGACGAAGGCATGATCGACGGCAAAGCAGCCATGGTCCGCTTTCTCAATTTGATGGCCGCCGAACCCGACATCGCGCGCATACCGGTCATGATTGATTCATCTAAATGGGAAATCATCTTAGCTGGGCTCAAGTGCCTTCAAGGTAAAGGAATCGTCAATTCCATATCGCTCAAAGAGGGCGAGGCTCCTTTTATTGCACAAGCCAAAGAAATCAGAAGATTTGGTGCTGCGGTCATCGTGATGGCTTTCGACGAACAAGGCCAAGCAGACTCATATGAGCGCAGAATTGAAATCTGCGAACGCTCTTATCGTATTTTAGTAGATGTCGTTGGTTTTCCAAAAGACGACATCATATTTGACCCCAATATTTTCCCGGTGGCCACCGGTATGGAAGAACACGCCAACAATGCGCTCGATTTTTTCCGCGCCACCAAATGGATCCGCAGCAACCTTCCTGGGGCGCATGTGAGCGGAGGCGTATCCAACGTATCGTTCTCCTTCAGAGGAAACAACAAGGTGCGCGAAGCCATGCACGCCGCCTTTTTATACCACGCAACGGCGCACGGCATGGACATGGGAATTGTCAATCCGAGCATGCTCGAGGTTTACTCCGAAATTGAACCAGAGCTCCTTACGCATGTCGAAGATGTCTTACTCAATCGCAGGGCGGATGCCACCGAGCGCTTGCTCGATTTTGCCCAAACAGTGAAGGGAGATGTACGCCAACAAACCGCAGACCTCACCTGGCGCGAACAAAGCGTTGAAAAGCGCTTGGACCACGCACTCGTTAAAGGGATTGTCGAATTCATCGAAATTGACGTAGAAGAAGCCAGACATCTCGTAGAACGCCCCATTCAAGTCATTGAAGGACCGCTCATGGACGGCATGAATATCGTTGGCGATTTATTTGGGAGCGGTCAAATGTTTTTGCCGCAAGTAGTGAAATCTGCGCGCGTCATGAAAAAAGCGGTGGCCTACTTACTGCCTTACATCGAAGCAGAAAAAGATGGCAAGCAAAGTGCGGCAGGCAAAATTCTTTTGGCAACCGTTAAAGGCGACGTCCACGACATCGGCAAAAATATTGTAGGGGTGGTCTTAGCTTGCAACAATTACGAAATCATAGATCTCGGTGTCATGGTGGCACCTCAAGTTATTATTCAAGCTGCTATTGAGCACAACGTAGATGCTATTGGCCTGAGCGGCCTCATCACGCCTTCGCTAGACGAAATGGTACATTTAGCAAAAGAAATGGAGCGCGCTGGTCTCAGCATTCCCCTACTCATCGGAGGCGCAACCACATCTAAAGTACATACTGCTGTAAAAATTGAAGCGCATTACCCTTCAGGAGCAGTGATCCATGTGCTCGACGCCTCTCGTTCGGTTACGGTTGTTGAAAGCTTATTGGGCGCCAAAAAACCAGCCTTTTTAAGTGCACTGCGCGCGGACTACGAAAAAATCCGTGTTCACCATGCCAAGCACCAAGCAGCCAAAGAGCTATTGTCACTAGCGCAAGCACGCGCCAATGCTTTGCAACTCGCCTTTAATGCCGATACCGTTTCAACGCCGCGCCATTTAGGCATTCAGTTACACGAACCAACTATAGAAGTACTCACTCCGTACATCGACTGGACCCCTTTCTTCCAAACCTGGGACCTCCACGGCAAATACCCACAAATTTTATCGGATGCCATCGTTGGCGAAGCAGCTACCAAAGTCTTTGAAGACGCCCAACAGTTGCTTGCGCAACTCACACAAGACCGCACACTTGTGTGCAAAGGCTTGAGCGGCATATTTGCGGCAAATGCTGTTGGAGACGACATCGAAATTTACGACGCCGACACCAAAGAAATCCTGCACAAACAAATAACGCTCAGACAACAAACCAAAAAAGTAGCAGGCCAGCCCAACTTGGCACTCGCTGATTTTATTGCGCCAAAAGATACCCAAATCCAAGATTACATTGGTGCTTTTGTCGTCACGGCCGGGCTAGGCATCGATCGATATATTGCCGAATATGAAGCCAGCAACGACGACTACAATTCAATTATGGTCAAAGCGCTCGCAGACCGCCTTGCCGAAGCTTTTGCCGAATATCTTCACGAGGTTGTGCGCAAGGAAACCTGGGGATATGCCGCAGATGAAACTTTAGAAAATCAAGCACTCATTGCTGAAAAGTACCGCGGTATTAGACCAGCACCAGGCTACCCAGCTTGTCCAGACCACCTCGAAAAACTCGGGATTTTCAAACTTCTGGATGCCACAGCTCAAATTGGCGTTACACTCACAGAATCTTTGGCTATGTGGCCAGCGGCATCTGTAAGCGGATGGTATTTTGCGCATCCGGACGCCAAGTACTTTGGCCTCGGTAAAATGACGCAAGAACAACTCGAAGATGTTGCGCAGCGCAAAGGAGAAAACGCAGTAGATATCGAACGTTGGTATAGCTCTATTCTCGTTTAATTGGGATTGGCTTCAAACCAAGCATCGATATTTTTAGGGGCTTGTGTGGCTGCTTGCACGGCTAATTCGTCGCAGCGCTCGTTTTGCGGATGCCCTGCATGCCCTTTTACCCAAACGAATTCGAGTTTAAAATGCGGGTGCAGCGCCAAATAACGCTGCCATAAGTCAGGATTTTTCTTGTCCTTGAAACCTTTTTTTACCCAACCAAAAACCCAACCTTTGGTAATTGAATCGATGACGTATTTAGAATCGGAATGGATCACGACTGTGTAATTGCGATTTTTGATGTGCTCGAGTGCGACAATCACTGCCATGAGTTCCATGCGGTTGTTGGTTGTGTGTCTGAAACCCTGACTCAATTCCATTCGCTTGCTTCCAAATTCTAGGATCGCACCAAAACCACCGGGCCCCGGATTACCCCTTGAAGATCCGTCGGTATAGACCATTATTTTTTGAGCGCTCATTTCTTTAATCGGTCTGGGTTTTGTGATAAAAATGCGGTCCAGGAATCGCCTTTTGCTTTGTTGTGCTCCCCGATTCCTTTGGAGAAATGATGACAAACAGCTACCGCCAAACCGTCTGTTGCATCGAGGTATTTGGGCATTTCCTGAAAATTGAGCAATGTTTGGAGCATAGAGGCAACTTGTTCTTTGGAAGCACTACCACTGCCGGTAATGGCTTGCTTGACGCGCCTTGGGGAATATTCTTCAAAAGGCATGTTGTGATTCAGCGCTGCTGCAATGGCCACTCCTTGCGCCCTGCCGAGCTTGAGCATCGACTGTACGTTTTTGCCGAAGAATGGTGCTTCGATTGCCATTTCATCTGGTTTGTATTCGGCGATGAGTCCATTGAGCCTTTCTAAAATTCTCTTGAGTTTGTCCGGATGATTGCTGAGCTTATGGAGTTGTATAACGCCGAAATTCAGGAGTTTGAGCTGTTTTTGCTGGACGTGAATGAGCCCATAACCCAAAACGGTTGTGCCGGGATCGATACCAAGTATGATTTTGTCGTGACTCATTTTGCTGTAAATCTACATACTATTGACTTTGCATGCTCAAAAAAACTTGTATCTTTGCACTCCTCGGGTGATTAGCTCAGTTGGTTTAGAGCACTACCTTGACAGGGTAGGGGTCACTGGTTCGAATCCAGTATCACTCACCACAAACCTGGCTTTTGAAGTCAGGTTTTTTTATGCCTATTCTTTTGGTGTACTGGCCGATGTAATATTGAATTCGTCCACCAATGATTCTCCTTGCAACCTCAAAAACAGTTGAATAAGCGCCACCACATCTTTCTCGCAGTAAACCATGATGCGCTGTAGGTCTTGCTCTTCGTAATAAACCCGTGCCACATCGGCTCCTGAAATATCGTCTTTGGGTGTCGGGATTTGCATCACGTGGCAAAGTAGCGAGAGCGAAGTATATGATTTGTAGTCGCCAAATTTCCAGAGCTCCATGGTGTCGATGTGATTGATTTCCCAAGGTTTTTTTCCGGCAATTTGCAAAGCAGAAGGCAGTGAAATACCATTGATGAGCATGCGGCGGCAGATATACGGGATATCAAACTCCTTGCTGTTGTGTCCGCAGAGCACATGATACGGCGTGTTATAGTGGTCTTCTAACAAGCGCTTGAATTGCTTCAGTAAAGTTTCTTCGTCGTCGTGGTAATAGGATTTCAAACGAATGCTCTTGCCCTGACTACCTTCGTGTAACATGCCCACGGAAATACAGACAATTTTGCCGAATTCTGCAAGGATACCACCACGGTCCTCAAAAATTTGTTCAATGGACTTTTCCGGACTGATTTGAAATCGGTTTTTTGCCTCAAATAAAGCCTTGGATTTGTCGTCGAGTTGCTCAAACCGGTAAGCCTGAGGGACAGTCTCGATGTCTAAAAAGAGTATTTTTTCGAATTGGACTTGCTTGATCATAGTGGAAAATTACAAAGTAAAAGATTGTCATTCGCTTTAAAAACGTGAAATTTGTAAACGCATTATGGCTGAGCAACTTTTTTTTCAATCCACCGACAAACTTTCACGCTATGCTGAGCTGCGTCCTCAGCTCGAGGCGCTTATTGGTTCAGAAACCGATGCGGTGGCCAATATGGCTAATTTTTGCGCGGCCTTGCAAGCAGCTTTCGGTTGGTTTTGGATTGGTTTTTATATAGTTCGAGAAGAGCAACTCGTGTTAGGGCCATTTCAAGGGCCTATTGCCTGTACACGCATTCACTTCGGCAAAGGAGTTTGTGGCACCGCTTGGGCCCAACAAAAAAGCCAGTTGGTTCCTGACGTCGAAGCCTTTCCTGGCCATATTGCTTGCAGTAGCTTATCCAAAAGTGAATTAGTGGTCCCAATTTTCAAAGACCAACAAGTATGGGGAGTGCTCGATTTAGATAGCAAGGAACTAGGTGGTTTTGACCTCACAGACCAAGAAGAAATAGAAAAACTCATGACATGGTTCGCTGCTTTTTTGTAATGATATTGCTCTTGAGTGCTTGTGCACAAGTCGGCACCATTACCGGAGGCCCAACAGATGAGGCTGCTCCAAAAGTCGTGTCTGAATCCATTTCCGACAAACAACGCAACGTCACCGCAAGCGAGCAGCTGCTCGTTTTTGACGAATTCATCAAACTTGATCAGCCTCAACAGCGCATCCAGCTCATGCCCGCAGACAGCCGCTTGCAATACGAGCTCAAAGGGAAAACTTTGCGGATTCTTTTTCTCGATCCGTTACAAGCCCAAACCACCTATACACTCCTGAGCAACGGCGGTATCAAAGACCTCACCGAAGGCAATGACTCGCTCATGACCTGGACCTTTTCTACCGGCCCTACGCTCGACTCTTTGGTCTTAAGCGCCCGGGCCAAAGAATGGATTCCTAACAACAAGCCAAGCACAATCTACCTCGGTTTGTATCAGACCGACACCAGCCGTAGCGCTCGCTATATCGGACGCTTTGATCCGCAAGGTGCGTTGCAACTAAAAGGCTTGAAAGACGGCACGTACTACCTCAAAGCCTACATCGATGAAAATCAGGATGGTTTATGTGCACCTACAGAAAGCCAAGACATCTTGTTTGAACCAATTGTGTTGCAGCAAATTCAAGCCGACACCCTCTCCTTTTACCTTTCCAAACCCCAGAAAAACCAGGACACAATAAAAATAGAAGAGCCCAAGCCACTTACCCCCATTCAAGCCAAACCAAACAATGTTCAGGATTCTTTGGCGTTGGTCAGACCACTAAGTGCACTTGTTTTGCAGTTCGATACCCTTCTCCCCCACCTTTTGGCAGAGATTTATATCGGAGAAGAACTGAAAAAAACAGTGGCAGTCGACAAACAAACCATCAACATAGACTCACTTCAAGCCGGAATGTACACACTCAGAATTATTTCGGACCAAAACGGCAACTCTACATGGGACGCTATTGACCTAGTGCACAAGTTGCGCGCCGAGCCCATTTACTATTATCCAGAAAAAATCAAAATCAGACCAAATTGGGAACTTTCTTTACCGGTGAACATACCGCCGGGCAGCTTGTTTAAAAAATAAAACCTCATGAAAAAACTACTATTTATACTCGCAATTGGCTTCAGCGCAAGCCTCACTGCACAAGTTTTAACGCCAAAAGCAAGTCCAATTGCCAAAATCCAACAAAATGTAGGCTTGGCAGATATCATCATCGAATACTCCAGACCAAGTGTAAATGGCCGAGTTATTTTTGGCGAACTGATTCCTTACGGCAAAATGTGGCGCTTAGGCGCGAACCAAAATACCATATTCTCCACCAGTCAGAATCTTTTTTTCGGAAAAGACACCCTTTATACGGGGTCTTATGCCCTTTTTGCCAAACCGGGAGAAAACAACTGGGAATTTTATTTTTACAAAGACTACAGTAATTGGGGTCTTCCAGAAAAATGGGACGACAGCAAAGTAGCGCTAAAAGTAAGTGCGCCTGCCCAAATCAATAAAAATTGGACGGAAAATTTAACGCTTCAATTCGATGAACTCCGTTACAGCAGCGCCAAACTTACTTTATGTTGGGCTGAAACCAAAGTAGAACTTCCTTTTGGTTTGGATACGAAAAGCGAAGTGTTGGAAAGCATAGACAAAACGATGTCAGGTCCAGCGGCCAATGACTATCACAAAGCCGCTACTTATTACTTCAACGAAAACCTCGACCTCAAAAAAGCGCTCGAATGGTCTACAAAAGCGGTTGAACTTCGAGGTCCTTCTGCCTACTGGATGACGCGCCTCAAAGCACAACTTCAAGCGGCCAATGGCGACTACAAGGGCGCAATCGAAACAGCAAAAATTTCAATGGATGCTGCCAAAGCAGATGGCGATGACGCTTATGTATTGGCCAACCAGAAATCGATCGAAGAGTGGTCTAAAAAACGCTAAGTCACTTTGTTTCAACAATACCGTTATCATTTTTTGCTGCACCTCATCATTTTCATGTGGGGCTTTACCGGTATTTTGGGCAAACTCATCCACCTCGATGCACTGCTCATTGTATGGCACCGCCTCTGGATTGCCGCCCTTGCGCTCGGCATATTTATGCTCCTAAAAAAAAGAATGACTTTGCCAAAAGGGAAGCAACTCCTTTGGAGCGTTCTAGTAGGCTTGGTAGTGGCTCTTCATTGGCTTACTTTTTATACCTCCATTCAATTATCGACAGCCTCGCTTGGCATTCTTTGTCTTTCTACCACTACCCTGCACGTTACTTGGCTCGAGCCACTGATCATGCGCAAGCGCTTTTCATGGATAGAATTTGTGATGGGTTTGTTGGTCATTGGCGGTATTTATTTTGTGGCGCATGATTTCAAAGGAGAAGAGCAAAAAGCGGTCTTGATTGGCTTGGTTTCTGCACTCTGTGCAGGCATTTTTTCTGTGGCCAATGGCAAGCTCGCGCAGCAAACCGATACCGCTGCGCTCAGTTTTACCGAACTTTCAACGGGTTTTATAGCGCTCAGCGCGTATTTTGTCTTTCAAGGTAAAATGAGCCTCCATTTATTTCAAATGACACAAACCGACTTCTACTGGCTGTTGTTTTTAGGCATCCTTTGCACCTCATTTGCTTTTTTAGCTACCATAGAAATTGTGAAAAGACTCGGCGCATTTAGCGTATCTTTGAGCATTAATTTAGAACCGATTTACACCATTATTTTAGCAATTGTGCTGCTACAAGAGCACAAATTACTCCAAACTTCGTTTTATGGTGGCGCAGCGATGATTTTATCAGTTGTGCTCGCCAACGGCATTTGGAAACACAAACAAAGAAAAACAGCGACAACAACCTATGGAAATGCAGTACAATAATTTAGGCAATAGCGGCTTGCAAGTCAGTCGGCTCTCCCTCGGCTCATGGCTTACTTTTGGCAAACAAATCAGCGATGACACCGCCGAAGCCCTCATGGACTACGCCTACGCACAAGGCATTAACTTCTTTGACAACGCAGAAATTTATGCCCGCGGCAAGAGCGAGGAAGTGATGGGCGCTATCCTCAAGAAAAAAAATTGGTCTAGAGACTCATATATTGTCAGTAGCAAAGCATTTTTTGGAACAGGTGGCGAATGGCCAACACAAAAAGGCCTCAGCCGCAAGCACTTGGTAGAAGCCTGCGAACAAGCCCTCAAACGCTTTCAGCTCGACTACCTCGATTTATACTACTGCCACCGCCCAGACAAAAAAACACCTATCGAAGAAACCGTCTGGACCATGCACCAACTCATCATGCAAGGCAAAATCTTGTATTGGGGAACCTCTGAGTGGTCTGCACAAGAAATCATGGAGGCGCACCTCTTTGCCAAACAAAACCATTTGATCGGGCCTGTTGTAGAGCAGCCCGAATACAATATGTTCACCCGCGAAAAAGTAGAACTTGAATTTTCTCAAATATACAAGACCGTTGGCCTCGGTACCACTATTTGGTCTCCATTAGCCAGTGGCATCCTAAGCGGAAAATACAACGATCAATTTCCCGATGGGACGCGCCTCGGCATGGAAGGCTTAGAGTGGCTCAAAGAAAAAAACCTCACAGATGCCCGCATCAAGTCGGTACTTTCGCTCACTGATCTTGCCAAAGAACTCGGTCTGAGCTTGCCCGTCATGAGCTTGGCTTGGTGCCTGAAAAATCCAAATGTCTCAACGGTTATTCTTGGGGCAAGTAAGCTTCACCAATTACAAGAGAATATGCAAGCCTTGAGCGCACAAGAACTTCTTACACCAGCGGTCATGCAGCGCATCGAAGACATTTTACAAAACAAACCCGTATTTCCTCCCTATTAATCGTTTACCCACATGATCCAGACAGATATTATCATTATTGGTGCAGGCCCTGTTGGCTTATTTACCGTTTTTGAAGCCGGCTTACTCAAATTGCGCTGCCACTTGATCGATTCATTGCCACAACCTGGTGGGCAGTGCTCAGAAATCTATCCTAAAAAACCAATTTACGACATCCCTGGCTTCCCTTCTATTTTGGCGGGCGAACTCATCGACAACCTCATGGCCCAAGCGGCACCATTTAAGCCAGGTTTTACACTTGGTGAGGCTGCCATGACCATCGACAAAGATGAAGAAGGCCAATTTATTGTCACTACAGTAAGAGGTACCGCACACCGTGCGCCAATTGTCATGATTGCCGGCGGACTCGGCGTTTTTGAACCCCGTAAACCACCTATTGCCAACATCACTGATTTCGAGGACAAAGGCGTTGAATACATCATTCGCAACCCTGAAATCTATCAAGATAAAGTATGTGTCATTGCCGGTGGCGGAGACTCTGCGCTAGACTGGTCTATTTACCTCGCCGAAAGAAAAATTGCCAAGCGTGTTGTTTTGGTGCACCGCAGCAGTTCGTTCCGCGGCCACCTCGATTCGGTACAGCGCGTTATTGACATGGCAGAAAGCGGCGAAATCGATCTAGTGACAGAAGCGGAAGTAACTGGTCTTCAAGGTGCAGATCACCTCGAGCAGGTAATTGTGACGCATCAGAAAGACGGAGAGCGCAGTATTGCAGCCGACCACTTTATTCCGTTGTTTGGCCTCAAGCCAAGCTTAGGCCCGATCGGCGATTGGGGCTTAGAAATTGATAAGAGCGCCATCAAAGTCAATACGCTGGACTACTCTACGAACATCCCTGGTATTTATGCAATTGGCGATGTCAATACCTACGAGAACAAACTCAAACTGATCTTGTGTGGCTTCCACGAAGGTACCCTTGCCGTACAATCTGCCTTTGCTCGCATTCATCCAGAAAAGAAAAACGTCTTGAAATACACGACCGTCAACGGAGTGAATGGCTTTTAATTGATGAAAAACAAGGCGGTTAATGCGGTTGCCATTCTAGGCATTATTTCCATTCTGAGCATTCTTACTGTTCAGTTTGTCTGGATCCACAATACCCGTCAGTTGCAACAAGAGTATATTAATATTCAGCAGCGAGAAGACAGCCTGAACTTGCGTGAGTTTGCGCAACAGGCCAGAGCAGCGCTGCGCAACGTCCTCACTTCTATCAATCAAAATGAAGATCCGAGTGCAGTTTACGGTGCGATCAAGCAGGTGAGTTACCAGCACTACACCGTAGATGTTAGCGATGAAATACAGCCGTTTTACCTAGAGACACTCCTCAAAAAAGAGTTCTATCTGCAAGACATCCAACAAGATTTCTTGTTTGGTATTTACGATTGCTTCACTGACTCCATTGCGCTCTCGGGCCTGTATACCTTTGACAGCGACTCCATTTATGCCAAAAAAGCACAAAAAACCAGCGGCATTACGCCCGAAAGCCTGAACCTGACCAAAGACGGCCACTATTTTACGGTGTATTTCCCGAATCTAAAACTCGACAAAATTGAAGCGGCTTCTAGTTTCTCGCCTTTGGTCTATTTGCTGATTGTAGTGGTATTTGTGGTGGTATTTTTTGCCTTTAGTATGGGTATTATTATCCGTCAAAAGCGTTTGTCTGAGGTCAAGAACGACTTCATCAACAACATGACCCACGAGCTCAAGACGCCTATTTCTACCATCAGCCTCTCTAGCGAACTGCTCCTGCGCCTCGAAGACAACGCTGACTCAGACCGCATGCGCAAATACGCCAGTATCATATACAAAGAAAATAAAAGACTCGAGCAGCAAGTAGAGCGCGTGCTCAACATTGCCAAGCTCGACAAAGACAAAGTGAGCCTGAACAAAGAAACAGTATCGCTTTACAATATCCTCGATGACGTCAAAGAAAACTTTGACTTCAATCAGGCAACTGGCGGCGGACACTTCAGCATCGTCAAAGAAATAGAAACTGCCACACTCATCGCAGACCCTGTTCACCTCACCAACGTGCTCTTCAATCTCGTAGACAACGCGGTCAAATATTGCAAAGTCACCCCGCACATCCAAGTAGTGGTCAAGGCAGAAAAAGAAGGATTCAGAATCGAGATTCAAGACAATGGCATCGGTATCAAAAAAGAAGACTTACGCCTGATTTTCGATAAATTTTATCGGGTTCCGACAGGAAACATCCACGATGTCAAGGGTTTTGGTTTAGGCTTGTATTACGTCAAGCTGATTGTGGATGCGCACAACGGTAAAATCGATGCCAAAAGCACCGCTGATAAAGGGACTACTTTCAGTTTGTGGTTACCTGCGCGGTAATTTTCCAAAACGTGTTAAGGTGGCATCTGGTTGTGGATACAGCCCTTTTCGGATCATCGTTCTTGTCTTCGGATCTAAAATCAACTGCTCCGAGATACCCGACTGATCTCTGGTGGCGCTCAGACTGAATTGCTTTTCATTATTTTCTATGGAATAGCCTGAAGCATATCGGTACGTTCCGATTTCAAAAAAAATACTATCTCGATCTAGTAAGATACGCAAGGTGCTTGCCTTAACGGTATAAACCTCTTGACCCATGCGCACTTCATAGGCTGGTATCTGACCTTCATAAACGCCTCGGTATTTGCGTTTGATGGGTTTGCTTTGACCAACTACAGAAATTGCTGTGGCAAATACAAGTGCAATCAAATAGATTAATCTCAACATAGGGCTAAAATAATTACTATTTTCGTAGTCAAGCAAGTTTTTGTCCATGAAACAATACCACGACCTCCTTTCGCACATCCTCGAACACGGCGTTCAAAAAGAAGACCGCACCGGAACGGGCACCATTTCTGTGTTTGGTTACCAAATGCGTTTTGACCTCTCCGAAGGATTTCCGTGCGTCACGACCAAAAAATTACACTTGCGCTCCATTATCCACGAATTATTGTGGTTTTTGAAGGGCGAAACCAACATTGCCTATCTCAAAGAAAATGGCGTGAGCATCTGGGACGAATGGGCCGATGAAAACGGCGAATTAGGTCCGGTTTACGGTTCGCAATGGCGCAGTTGGCCTACCGCAAGCGGTGAGCACATCGATCAGATTCAACAAGTTATTGAGCAAATCAAGCACAACCCAGACTCCCGACGCATCATTGTCTCGGCATGGAATGTCGGCGAAATTCCACAAATGAAATTGCCGCCGTGTCATGCTTTTTTTCAATTCTATGTTGCCGATGGCAAATTGAGCTGTCAGTTGTATCAGCGCAGTGCCGACACCTTCTTGGGCGTGCCTTTCAATATTGCCTCTTATGCTTTGCTCACCATGATGATGGCGCAAGTTTGCGGCCTACAGCCCGGAGATTTCGTTCATACGCTTGGCGATGCGCATTTGTATAGCAACCACATCGAACAAACCCAATTGCAACTCAGCCGTGAGTTCAGGCCTTTGCCCACTATGCGCATCAATCCTGAGGTAAGCAATCTTTTTGACTTCAAGTACGAAGATTTTGAGTTGCTCAATTACGATCCGCACCCACACATTAAAGCCGCAGTAGCGATATGATTAGCTCCCTCTCCATGATTGCAGCACTAGATGCCGCAAACGGCATCGGCAGAAACAACGACCTGATGTGGAACCTGCCTGCAGACATGCAGTTCTTCAAAGACACCACCAAAGGACATGTCGTGATCATGGGACGCAAAAACTACGATTCCATCCCCGAAAAATACAGGCCACTACCTGGTCGCAAGAATGTCATTTTGAGCAGACAATCCGATTTTGAAGCACCCGGCTGCTTGGTTTTTGACTCCTTAGCAGCATGCCTAGAACAATTGCAATTGGAAGAAGGTCAGAAAGCATTTATTATTGGTGGTGCGCAAATTTACGGCCTTGCGCTAGAAAGCGGGAAGGTACAAGACCTCTACCTCACGCACATCGAGAAAGTCTACGATGCAGATACCTTCTTTCCTGAATTTGCTACAGAAGATTACCAAAAAACGCTGTTATTTGCACAAGCCATCGACGACAAGCACGAGGCTGCATTTGAGGTCTACCATTACAGCAAAAAATAAAAGAGAAAACTTAAGGAAGTAGTGCAGTGGTGGCCAATAAAGCTGCTGTTTCGGTACGCAATCTAAATGCGCTCATTTCTACTGCTTCATAGCCCGTAAGAAGGGCCAATGCAATTTCTTGCTCCGAAAAATCTCCTTCGGGGCCTATTAAAAATGGCTTTCCGGCAACAAGATTGGTCATTTTAATTTTTGGGCCATCTGCACAATGACCAAAATAACCTGTGGGCTGCACTGCAATGAAATCTGAAAAGCGCTGCATGGGTTCAATAACAGGCAAATAATATCTTTTGGATTGCTTCATGGCCGCCACGGCAATTTTTTCTAAGCGTTCGGTATTAACTTGCCGACGTTCGTTGTGCTCGCAGTTGAGCAAAGAAAGTTTGGTGAGGCCAAGCTCAGTAGCTTTCTCTAAAAACCACTCGATACGATCCATGTTTTTGGTGGGTGCCATTGCAATATGCACAGCTGGCGTAGGGTCGTGCTGCACAACAGCGGTAATTTGCAGCATGCAGCGCTTTGGATGCGCGTCTTGGAGTACGGCATGGGCTTCTAGGCCACGACCATTAACTAATTGGATAGCTGCACCCTCTTGCATGCGCAAAACCCGGATGCAATGCTTGGATTCTTCCTCACTGAGTTGGTAGTGAGACTGCTCCTTTTCCAGACTTGGCGCATAAAATATACTCATGCGTACATGATTTGAAATACCATTTCTTTGAGCAATTCAGCACTATTCATTTGGCTGTTTCCAACACCCTTGGCTTTGAGGTCGTATTCATGGAGCAGGGCAATGATTGCTGCTATTTTTTTGGGGTCGTAATTTTGGCGGTTGGCCAATAACTCGCCTGCTACAAACGGATGCACACCCACGCTGCTGGCAATGGCTTCTCTGCTCTTATTGGGGGTGAAGTGGACGCGCATGAGTTGCGAGAACAATTTGAAAAGGGCAGGTACAATTACAACCAACTCACCCGCTTTTGGGTTGTATTCAAAATATTGTACAATTTTGAAGGCTTTATCGGCTTGTTTTTGGGCAATGGCATTGACCAATTCAAAAATATTGTAGTCTTTGGAAATGCCGATGTGCTGCTCGATGTGCTGCTCAGTGATGGCGGTATTGGCGCCGAGTACAATGCGCAGTTTCTCAATTTCGTTGGCGATTCGACCGAGGTCTGCACCTAAAAACTCGGCTAAGAGCATGGTGGCTTTACCGTTGATTTGCATCCCTAAACCCCTGACATATTTGGCAATCCAGTCTGGGAGTTGATAGTCGCGAATTTTGTCCGACTTGAAGATGAGGCCGTTTTTAGCAAAGTGCTTAAGGAGTTTTTTGCGGGCATCAAAAGTCTTGTATTTGTAGCAGACCACAAAAATGGTGGTGAGGCTTGGCGCTTCTGCATAAGCCTCTAGGGCGTCTATTTGCTTGAAGTCTTGGGCTTCCTTGAGGATCACCAAACGGCGCTCAGCCATCATGGGATAGGACTTTAGCTCACTCTGCAGCGCTAAAGAATCGGCATCTTTTCCGTAGAGAATGGTTTGATTGAAATCGCGCTCGTGTTCTTCTAGGGCATTTTTTTGTAGTGCATCGGAAATCAAATCGATGTAATACGTTTCTTCTCCGTGTAAAAAATACAGCGGAGCAAACTTCTTTGCCTGGATATCCTTGATGATTAAGCTTGCGTCCATGGATGATTTTTCCAGATTTGAACGAGTTCAACAAGGGTGTCTATGGCTTTTTCCATGTCTTGCACACTGACGTATTCGAGCTTGGAATGAATGGCCATCTCGCCAGTAAAGATATTCGGACAAGGTAAGCCCATAAAGGAGAGTCTGGAGCCGTCTGTGCCGCCGCGGATAATAGCGCGCTTGGGCTGTAGGCCGGCCTTGCGCATCGCCTCTTCGGCGTAGTCTGCAACAAATGGCACACCAGCCAAAATTTCTTTCATGTTGCGGTACTGTTCCTGAACTTTGATTTCGTAACGCGCTCCTGGATGTGCAGCCACCACTTGCGCTGCCAACTCCTCGAGTTTTTGTGGATAGCTTTCCATGAGGGTGGTGTCGTGGTCGCGGAGGATGAGCTGAACACTTGCTTTTTCTAAGCCGCCTTCAATGGCTGTAGGGTGCACAAAGCCGTCGCGGTGAGAGGTGGTTTCAGGTGACCAATTTGTTTTTGGAAGGGCGTCTACAAATGCCGAAGCCAATTTGATGGCGTTGACCATTT
>JACCDN010812827.1_pt1 | contig 119364 bp, 102 predicted proteins | sample 7441691 | NCBI WGS metagenome assembly JACCDN01 (sample SAMN15323439, study PRJNA562643) | freshwater metagenome | isolation source: river surface water | place: USA:Blue River Watershed | collected 2017-08-16 | reverse complement strand
TCACATTAGGTAAATTGGTAATAGAGTTTGATAAATTGAAGGAGCTACACATCAACCCACAAAAAATCCATCAAGCTTTGGAAGCGGAGCTTCATGCAGCATGAAAATTCGTGGGGATATATCAGCTCCTCAGGGCGAACGGGTATTTTTAGAACCACAGTTACGTATCTCCTCAGGGGTATGAACGGTGAATGAGAACATAACTATTCCGCATTTTGCGAAATAGCTATGTTAATGCCAATGGACAACGAAAATGATCCAATATTCCGGGCATAAATGCATTCACCAATGCAGGCGTATGCAAACGGTAACGACTGTTGTAGCCTTGCTCGCCAAAATACAATTGATACTCACTCGGATCGTCGTTATTCGGTATCAGCTGTGCATGCTGCAACGCTCTAAACAAAGCCCAATCGCCTTTCTCATCAATCGTTAATCCATCGGGTTCATTGGTCAGATGAAAAACCAGTCCGGCGTGCGCCATGCGGCTTGGCCAAATGACACTATGGCTTACTGATGAATCGGGATAATCGGTAAATGCATCCTGACTTACCTTGAAATCAATGCTTTTGACTTGACTGCCCAATTGCATGGGTTGCAGGGTAAAAGCAACTTTTGTGGTATCCGTCTTATCCGGGAAAAACATATGTGTAATTACATTGCCGCGCATAAATAGCTCTAATACATTGCGACTTAAATCGAGGCCGACACCGTCTATCGTTTTATTTTCCCAACGTGCCTCTTTGGTATCTAAAAAAGGCTTGATATAGTCCTGGAAAAAATTGTGTAGCATGCCAATGGGAGAGAAGAATGCATTGAATTCTGCAAGGTTAATATCTTGTTTGCTACTGGCAAACAACGGGTAGCGATTAAATAAGTGCTGTTGGTAAAATGGCAATACATTCGTTTGCCACATGCTGTTGATATGCGCTTTGCTGTGTCCTAATACCAAGGCCCAACTGTCCTGTGCCCAAGCACGCAGCCAATCGCCTAACGGACTCGGTGTCCTATCGGCCAACAATAACAATTCATTGAGCGGGGACGTCGTCTCATTGAGCATATATGCCCTGCTGGCAACGAAAGCAGCCTTGTCTGGATCGCGTGCGTGAGCGATGTTATCGATATAATTTGCAGATTTTCCCAACTGCTGCTGTATTTGTTGGAATAACGTAGCCTGTTCGGTGTCTGGCTCTAATAAGTTATTAAATGCCAAAAACGTCGGGTGCGCATACAACGTTTGATTGACGCTAGGAATATGCGTTTGCTCGCGCGTAACGCCAATAATATCGCGTAATACCGAATGCTGGGTATTGGCCAGCGTATGCAATGTATCAATGGCCTGCGCAAACGTGCTGAGCTTTTCCGGGCGCAACTGTTGCAACTGGGTTTGCCACCATTGCATGTAAGCAGACAGATACAAGTTTTTAACATAAGCTTGTACTTGCTTAAGCGATACTTCTGCTGGCGCCGTTTTTTTACCCAGCACCCAATTACCCTCCAGAGTTTCCTGCGCTACCTGTTTCACTAAAGTAGTGTACACAAGTTCTAACTCTTGTTTGTTATACAACAGCGGCATCGTTTTATTGAGCGAAGACACCCGGAAAATAGGCTGTAAATTAACGGCTGCCAATGGGTTTGCTATTTTCGTATCGTGTTTACTTTGCAAAATCAACATCGCTAACTCTGGCTCACTGAGATTATCCAATAACTGTGCCCTGGGTGCTTCCAGCAAGGCATGGTTAATGGCATAGCGCGGTAATGACGGTACGTTTAAGTTTTTCACGTGTGTCAATAAACGCTGTTGTTGCTCTTGGCTGCAATGTAATACCTCATCGGCATAAGACTGCAACCAGCGCACTATCCCTTGCTCCTTCTCGGGACGCTGTGTATCTAGCAGTAAATAGGCGTTTAATAAACGGTATAAATAATGCGTGTCCGTCTGCGGCTGCTGTAATTGATCTTCCATGGCGTGCTGCAACGCGGGCAATAAGCGGTGTTGTAGTTCAGCCGCATAGATGGTTTGGATACGGGACAGCAATTGTTTGGATGGATGTAACGTCCCTAACGCAGCGAACCCGTGCTGGGGTTGCGTCAGCCTAGTATGAATGTCTTGCAACAGTTCCAATGCAGGCAACAGTGTTTTCAACGTAGGGGCTGACTGTTGCTGCGCAATGGTCACCGTATAGCGATGCAATACACTTTGTACTGCACTGAGTTGTTGGGTTTGCTGGCGTAGGTTATACCCCCAGACCACGCTGCCGCCCACCAGCATAACGGCTGATGTAATATAAAAAGCACAGGGCAATAACCAACGATAATACGTGCTGTGCGCATTGCCAACACGCGGGGCAAGCAACAGTGCCCCCAGCGCTTGGGCAAAATATTTTTTTTGCATAAAAATAGGCTGTGCTTGTGGCGTAACAGTCTGTAATTCAAAAATTTGTCCCAACGTTTTATGCAAACTATCCGTCACGGTACCTTGTTGTTGTACGCTGGTGAAATAGCACCCCACGATTGCACCTGCATGGGCTTGATGTAACGCGGTAACCGCCGCACAAATCGCAGGCTGCAGACTTTCTAATTGCAACGGAAAATCCACAATTAATTCGCGACGTTTACGTTGTTTTTCTTGCTGTAATTTATCAATCACGCTGCTCTGCAACTGCTGTAATAACCCAGAAAAGCCACTCTCAAACAGGGCTGCTATATCCGTACCTTTACGCCATGCAGTCAATGAAATACCCCACCCTTGGTTACGCTGGGGTAATTTTAGATCGGAAAAAAATTCATTGAAGCCATAGATTACATCGGCTTTGGTGAGCACAATTAACAACCGCGTCGCATTACCTATGACGGTTTTAAGCTGTTTAATTTGCTGCATTAAATAACTAATTTGTTGTTCTTGCTCATTGGGCAACAGTAATTTCTGGCAATCTACGCAGACAATCACCGCAGAAAGTAGACGCCGCATCCGCCACCGTTGTACCACGGAAACTAAGGCTTGCCAGCGCGTTGGTTTATTCTGCGTAACGTCGCACAATAACACCTGCAATTTCGTCAATAATATATTTTTGTCGACATAACTACAGAGTCCAGCCTCTTGCTCTGACCCTGGAAGTAACACACACTCCGGTGCTAGCGCTTTTAGTAAGCTAGACTTGCCTGCCGCCGTATCCCCAATAACTATGCAGTGTGGCAGTACCGCCATGCGGCTTGCACCGCGTCGCCAGTGGTAACCCTGTTGTTTTAACCAAGTAACAGCCCGTCGGTGAGTTTGTCGTAGCGCAATAGCAACAGTGTAGGGTGAGGCGTTAGTCATGCGGATTTGCTTCCGTTATATCCAGCAACTGTTGTAATAAGGGAATTTCATTGGTTTTTAGTAACTGGGTAAATCCTTGATAAAGTGCAATGGACAATAACACAGACACTAGCATAAATAATCCACTCTTACGTACCGATCGGCTAGCGTCAGTCAACACATGCTGGCTACGTGCCTCGTGCGAGACGGTGGACTCTTCGCGTTGTTTAGCAATAATTTGATAGAGCTGCTCGACTATCAGTGCCTGGTGCTTAGGCTGTTTGTGCTGCAGCTGATGGCACAAACCTATATTTAAGCAAATGTAAAATAACTCGAGTAATTCCACGTAGGTCTGCGGCTCTAGCATGAGCTGTTTTAATATCGTAAATAAGCGCTCGCTACTGGTAGAGTCCGCAAAAAAGTGCAAGGTCAGCTGATCAGCGGGCCACGTTTGATTGCCCCATTCAGTGGCAGTGATGGCCTCATCGAGGATTGAGGTCAACACGTAACGTGCGATGATAATATCCTTTGTGTTGTAATGGTAACGCTGTGCGTTGCTGGTAAAGGCATTCACCTCATGCACGAGGTTATCGTATAACTCGTGGATATTGGTATAACTCGCTGTGCGCCTGATACGCGAGACCACACTCAATAACGGCGCAGCAGCAGCAACCAACATATTATCACCCGCCTGAATGACAAATGTGCGTGGCCGGTAATAGGAGTTCAACTCAATGGTATAGCCCTCGGTGCGATGTTCTATGACGGAAACAAATTCCTCGCCATCCGCAGAAAATGAGGTAGATGATAGGGTACTCGGGTTATCACTATGCATAACAGGTATTTATTTTACTCAAGTTAATCTCCCTATTTTTCATCTGCAATCCGAGTTTGCGGCCCAAACGCGATGGTATCATTGTTTTTGCAACTATTCAGCAAAAATGTCGGTTCGTTAGCTTTTTTGTAAGCACCTATTTAGCAAAATGCTGGGTAGTTACTTCCGCAAAAAATAGTCATCGGCCCTGAGCAAACAGACCGTGCGGGATATACCACTAACTGCGTAATTCAGTCTTTGTCCCATGTCGGTTTGTTGCGGCTGACACGCAACACCTCTTTATTTAAGCGCAGACGTCGGATTAAATTGGCCAAGTGCTTACGATCACGCACGGAAATAATCACATTGATAATATTGTAATTGCCATCGTGTTCATCCACATTGATATTGTCAATATCCGCATCGACATTCGCTATTGAATTGGCGATCTTACCCAGTACGCCACGACGATTGACAACCAGTAGGTATAAATTAACCCGGAAATCTTCCTCAATATGTTTGCTCCACTGCAGCTCTACACATTTGCCCGGTTTATTACGCAATTTTCCTATTTTACTGCATTGATCCAAATGAATGGTAAAACCTCTACCCGATTGAATAATACCAATGATCGGATCCCCCGGAATAGGCCGACAACATTCGGCAAACGTAACCACCATGCCTTCACTGCCTTTGATTGCCAATGGTTTACTGCTTTTGGGCGTAATTTCTGGCCTTTTTACTTGCTCTGTTTCGATCAGTTGTGCCGCAATCACCGGCGCCATCGCGTTGCCTAAACCAATCGCTTCAAAGAGCTCTTCTGCCTGTTGGTACTGGTGTTCATCCAGGATCTTTTTGACCTGCTCTGCGGGCAGTTTATCCCAACTGGATGTCAACGCAGACAAGGCACGGTTCAGTAAGCGTTTGCCAAATTTAATCGCTTCCACTTGTTGTTGGCTCTTGAGGAAATGCCGGATATTGCTCCGTGCCTTACCCGTTACCACGAAATTTAACCACACGGGATTAGGCCTGGCACCCGCAACCGTGATGATTTCTACACGTTGTCCATTCACCAGTGCCGTACTCAATGGTGCCAGGCGATGATCGATTTTAGCCGCAACACAACTATTACCAATATCCGAATGGATAGCATACGCAAAATCTACCGCTGTTGCACCGTGTGGAAGCTCCATGATTTCGCCTTTTGGCGTAAACACATAGACCTCATCAGGGAACAAATCAAATTTGACATGCTCAATAAACTCTAATGAACTGCCCGTGTTTTTTTGTATGTCTAATATTTTTTGTAGCCAATTGCGGGCACGTATTTGGGTATCACTCGCCGCTTTATCTTTTGACTTATATAACCAATGTGCGGCAATACCATTATTAGCTAAGTCTTCCATCTCACGATCACGTATTTGAATTTCAATCGGCACCCCGTACGGTCCAAACAGCGTAGTATGCAGTGATTGATAACCATTCGCCTTAGGAATAGCAATATAATCCTTAAACCGCTCGGGTACTGGCTTAAATAGATTATGCACTACGCCCAATGCGCGATAACAGGTATCTATACTATCGACAATGATACGGAAGGCATACATGTCCATGACTTCAGAAAAAGACAGCTTTTTATTGCGCATTTTTTTATAAATACTATATACATTTTTCTCGCGCCCCCACACCGAATCTGAGGGCAAACCGTGCTTAATGAGGCTTTTTTTCAGGGTATTTTCTATATCGATCAAAATTTCCCTGCGATTACCCTTCACCTTACGCATAGCACTACTCAACACACGGTAGCGCATAGGGAAAATAGCAGCAAAACCACGCTCTTCAAATTCAACGCGAAAGCTATGCATGCCTAAACGGTTAGCAATAGGCGCATAGATATCCAAGGTTTCAACGGCCATACGTTGTCTTTTTTCCGGAGGACACGCGTCTAAGGTACGCATGTTATGCAAACGATCACTCAATTTTACAATGATCACACGCATATCATTCGCCATGGCTAAGACCATTTTACGAAAATTTTCTGCTTGTGCTTGTGCTTTAGATTCAAATTGAATTTGGGTCAGCTTACTAACCCCATCAACCAATTCAGCGACAGCATTACCAAACTGCTGCGCTATTTCTTCTTTACTGAGTAGGGTATCTTCGATCACATCATGCAGCAAACCGGCCATGATACTCGTTGCGTCCAAACGCATGCCAGCAAGAATATGTGCGACAGCAACGGGATGTGAAATGTAATCATCACCGCTATGCCGCTTTTGACCTTTATGGGCCGCTTTAGCCGTGCGATAAGCGGCATAGATCGTCTCTATCTGTTCTGCCGGCAAATAGGTGCTTAACTCTTGCTTTAACTCGCTAAACATACTCACTGTTTACCCCTGCTTCCTGCCACAGCATCCTATAACTATACCCGTAGCGGTATACATCATCGTTAACGTCAGGAACAAACGATCAACACGCCACTCATTGACTGCAAGGAACGCCACAAAAAAGCACAAATAACTCATGCAAACCAGGCCTACCAAAAAGGCTATGCGGCAAGCTAACCTCTACCTTGGTTTTTGCAATCGTACTAACTCTCTTCGCTATCGTCCGCCGTTGGCGCATCGGGAACAACGATCTCATTATCCAGCTCCGCCAGATTCGCTTGATAAGCGGCAAGCGTAAGATCTTCCTCCGATACACGCTTGTACTCCATTATCGGTCTGGTTATTTGCGCCACATTTTCTTCGCTAATAAATCCCGCCGCAATCTCACGTAGTGCTATCACCGTTGGTTTGTCATTCTCTGCTGGAACCAATGGCTCGACTGCAGTCGTTGCCAACTGACGCGCGCGTTTGGTCGCTACCCTTACTAATTCAAAACGATTACTCACTTTTTCCAAACAATCTTCAACCGTGATACGAGCCATTATTTACTCCACCTTTAAGTGCCTACCTAAAAACAAAATACCGTGCCCAAATGCGTTCTCAGCATATCCCACTATTTCCGTAAAGAAGCCACAGAACCTTGGACTTGTACACACACGCACCCGCCGCACAACCTACCCAGGCAGCCCAACTTACCACATATGCGCATATTTTAACAACACAAATGCTTCTCTTTGCCGTCTACTACCAAAGAAGAGGAGTATGCTAATCAGCTAGGCTAATAACTGATCAATCAACGCTGCAAGTCGTTGCTGTTGCACGATGACGCGTAAACGCTGCGACTGGATAATAGACTGCAACTCCGCCAGCGCCTCGGCAAAATCATCATTCACTATAATATAGTCGTACTCCTTGCAATGAGACATTTCCTCTTGCGCCTTGTTCAGTCGTTGCTGAATGACCTGCGGGCTATCTTGTGCACGCTGCTGTAGCCGCAACATTAACGCCTGCTGTGAGGGCGGCAGAACAAAAACACCCACACTATGCGGCAACTGCTGCTTAATCAGGTGATAGCCTTGCCAATCAATTTCTAAAATGACATCCACTCCGGCGGCTAATTGGGCTTCGACCCATTGCCGTGACGTCCCATAGTAATAATTAAATACCGTGGCGTATTCTAAAAAAGCCTGCTGTTGTTGCATTGCAAAAAAGGCCGCATCATCCACGAAATGATAATCAACACCATCTACTTCTCCAGGACGCATGGGGCGAGTGGTATAAGAAATAGAGACCTTGCTTGACGGCAACATCTTCGATAGCGCTTTGACTAGGCTAGTCTTGCCTGCACCCGATGGCGCAGAAACACTGTAAAGCGTACCTAAAACACTCATTACCCACCCCACGTACAAACCACATCATTCCACATTCTGTACTTGTTCGCGCATTTGCTCAATCAACACTTTTAACTCGATACTCACGCTAGTCACGTACGTTGAATTAGACTTTGCGCCAATTGTATTGGCTTCCCTATTTAATTCCTGCATCAAGAAATCCAATTTCCTACCTATGCTGCCCTCATACGCTAACGCTTGCCTCACATGAGCAAGATGCACAGTGATGCGATCCACTTCTTCACTTACATCTGTCTTTTGGACTAAAAGCAATATTTCTTGCTCTATGCGATCAGGATCTACTGTTGTCGGTAAGTCAGCAACGCGTGCAAGCAAACGTTCACGCTGCTGCGAAAGAAGGGCAGGTAATTGGTGCTTGAGCTGCTGTAATTGTACATCAATCGCAGCTAAGCGCTGTTGGATGAATCCTTCTAACTGTCGACCTTCAGCGGCACGCATCTGTTGCAATTCAACAACCGCTTGTTCTAATGCCGCCATTAACAGCGCTTCTGTATCTGCTAACGCAGGTTCGTGTGCCTGCAACACACCAGGCCAACGCAATAAATCCAGCGGATTGATGGGCGCGGGGTTAACCAACACATCCGAGATATCTTGGCAAAATTTATTCAGCTGTAATAGCAAGGGCTGGTTGATCGCTAAAGCGGGTTGCGTTACCTCATCCGTGCCACAATAAAGGTTGCAATCGACTTTTCCACGCGACAACTGCTGACGCAGCTGTTCACGCACCCGTGTCTCTAGGCAACGTAATCGCTCCGGTAATCGTACATTAATTTCTAAATAGCGATGATTAACCGTGCGTAATTCCCACACCATGCCCAACTCATCCAGCGCTTTTTTCCTAGCAAATGCTGTCATACTGTTTAACATGTAAATCCCTGCGTGATTTATGCGGTAACTTATTGCATAATGGCCTTGTTTATTTTCAGGTGATTTGTTGCTTCAGCTGTTGCCGACGATACCAACATCTCACGTCGGTGCGACTATAGCAAAAATAATGAGGAATGACTATGCGACGCAATGGCCGAGAAGCTAATCAACTACGCCCAGTAACTATTACACGGCATTATACTAAATATGCGGAAGGTTCTGTGTTAGTTGCCTATGGTGATACAAAAGTCATCTGTAATGCCTCTATCACGGATGGTGTGCCTGCTTTCCTACGTGGTGAAGACAAAGGTTGGTTAACCGCCGAATACAGCATGCTACCACGAGCCACGCAAGAACGCTGTATGCGTGAAGCCGCACGCGGCAAACAAGATGGCCGAACCCTTGAAATACAGCGTTTATTAGGTCGCTCGTTGCGTACTGTCGTTGACCTAAAACAATTACAAGGTTATACCCTGGTTGTTGATTGTGACGTACTGCAAGCCGATGGCGGTACGCGCACCGCATCCATTACAGGTGCCTGCGTTGCCATCGCCGATGCCTTAGCTAAGTTACAGCAAAAAACCAAAAAGAACTATTCCTTACAACAGTTTATTGCGGCTGTCTCCGTTGGCATTTGCAATGGCGCGCCAGTTCTTGACCTCGATTACGCGGAAGATAGTCATGCCCAAACCGACATGAACGTCGTCATGACAGCGGACGGTAAGTTTATAGAAATACAAGGAACCGCGGAAAAACGCAGCTTTTCCGCAGAGGAACTACACGCGATGCTAAACCTTGCTAAACACGGCATTGCGCAATTGCTAGAACTACAGCAACAAGCATTGCATACCATCACATCGTGATAGCGTAATCTATGGTTAATGGCGCGTGATCAGAGAAACGTTTTTCTTTGTAAATGGCAACATGACGGATGGTCGCTGCCAGCGCCGGCGTAACCATCTGGTAGTCAATGCGCCAACCCACATTGTTGTCCCTCGCGCGCCCGCGGTTGGACCACCAGGTATATTGCTCCGCTTGCTGATTAATAACCCGAAACGCATCAACAAATCCTATTTCATGGATTAGCTGTTCCATCCACGCACGTTCTTCTGGCAAAAATCCAGAATGCTTTTGGTTACTGCGCCAATTCTTCAAATCAATTTGTTTGTGCGCGATATTCCAATCACCGCAAATAATATAGTCGCTGGACTCTTCGCGTAGCTGACGTAAATAATGCGCATAATAGGTTAAAAACTCCATTTTTAGCGCTTGTCGTATTTCACCGCTAGTACCCGATGGAATATAAATAGAGGCCACACTGAACTTAGCAAAATCTATTTGTACGTAGCGCCCCTCGCTATCGGCACATGCCCAACCCAAGCCAGTGCGTATGCTCTTAGGTTTGTGGCGCGTATAAATGGCCACGCCACTATACCCTTTTTTCTCTGCATCGCAAAAAAAATACTCGTATCCTTGTGGATAAAACACTTCATCCTGCAACTGACTAAGGTGCGCTTTCGTTTCTTGCAAGCACACAATGTCTGCCGCTTGCTCACTCAGCCACGCATAGAATCCTTTTTTAGCGGCGGAACGAATCCCATTGAGGTTCAAGGTAATAATACGCATAATGTTGCCGAGTTAAGGTAGTTTGAGCTGCATTGTACTGGCCGTGAGCGATACTGCAAGTTTTTTACGCCTTTATCCGCAGGCTGCTGCTACAAATGACAATGATAGTATGTAAAAATGCTGTCGTGCGATATCCCCTCTCGCGCATGAATGTGGGTTATGCCGAAATGGACTTGATTTACAACAATGGAGCGTGTTTGTGGATGGATTTTTGCTTTCGACAATGGGTATAGGCCTAACGATCGCCGTGTTATTAGCCTTGTGGAGCTGCAAGCGCACCTGCCTTATCTTAGGCGCAAAGAAAATAACCTACCTCCGCTGTTTTACCGCACAAATAGTCGCGCTTGCGTTAACCAGCTTAATTATGTTTGTTGTTTTCAGTTATCTGGATTCTTGGTCCAGCATAGGGTTGCAGCTGTTTTTTGTGATTGTATTACCCGCCTATGTTTACGCACAGGCTTGTCATCTGCCTTTTATAAAAGGCCTAGTACTGCATGTGGTAACAATCTTGTTGACTCTTCTATTGCTACTTCTGCTTACCGTTGGCTTGCTCTTCAGCGGCTTTTTTAGCGGCATAGGGATAGGTGTCAAGCCAACGTGGAGTATCAGTGCCTTATTGGATCTGCCGTATACCATCAAAAGTTACTTTGAACTCACTGAGATTCAAGTAGTAGCGAACGGGCTGTGTGCCTGCGTAGATGACACCGCTTGTGTAATGGTGCACAAAGAAAATTTACGCCGCCTACTCAAAAACGTTAACGCCTCCGATACTTATAGCGCGGCGCAACGTAGTCAATTAGCCGCATTACAGCAAACGGCAGATGACTGTTATGCGAGTTACCAAACCACAGAACAACAGAGTGCTATTTGGCTAAATGCCCAGGACGAACCGATAAAGCAAGCTGCTGATGTGGCACCACCACAAAAACCGCAAGGCCCTCAGCACATCCCCGTTAGCGCGCTGCCAAATTACCAAGGCAAATGGGTACAAATACAACTGAAAAACGGCAAAGTTCACAGTGGAGAGGTCACCGATGTAGGGAAATACTCGGTGGAGCTACGTGAATCGCGCGCAGGTGGCTATATAGCCGCACCCGTCAAGATAGATGAAATTGAACAGATTATCGTTCCCAATTACTAAGGTAACGGTGAAACGCCACACAAGTAGTAATTGACTCTGTTTTGATCACTCTTTATAGTTCTTTTATTGCGTATTTCGCCCGTTGGTAGAGCCCCTCCACTCACTTGAGCCCTCTGCCATAACAAAGTCCACATTTTGTACTTGCACAGGGTAGCACTATGGCAATATGCGATTGGCCAATCCAAGAACGCCCCAGGGAAAAACTGTTACATCTAGGCGCGAGTAGCCTCTCAGAAGCGGAATTATTAGCCATACTATTACGCGTTGGTAATCCTGGGAGCACAGCGCTTGACCTGGCCAGACAACTGTTGGCGTTATTTGGTGATTTGACCAAAGTATTAGAAGCCAACTGGAACGATTGCTGCAATATCCCTGGCTTGGGCGTGGCAAAATATGCCCAGCTGCAAGTCGTTCGCGAGTTAGCCAAACGGTACTTACAGCAAGAAATCAAGAAACGCCCCGTCCTCGGCAATTCACAAGTCACCAAACAGTATTTAACTGCTCACTTACGCGCCTACCAGCAAGAAGTATTTGCCTGCTTATTTTTAGACAATAAACACCATCTGCTTTGCTTCGAGAAATTATTTTTTGGTTCGATCAACAACGCGCATGTATACCCACGTGAACTCATCAAACGCGCGTTACAGCACAACGCAGCCGCGCTCATCCTGGCACACAACCATCCCTCTGGAGTGACAGAACCTAGCCTAGCCGACAGAGAATTGACCAAGCACTTGCAACACGTGCTCGCTCTCGTGGATATACGCCTACTGGATCACGTCATTGTGGGCGATAATTGTTGCTCTTCTTTCGCTGAACGCGGCTGGTTGTCGTAATTTACCTACACCCACTTGCCAGTCATTAATCCATGGCATATAATGCGTCACTTTTGTTTGAACTAAAATTTACTGGGTGTACATGCTTTCTCGGCGCGTACACTGGGTTGATTGGATGTAGCCATAATCTATCAACTGCTAAGGTGAGTTTGTTCCTCTTTGTTAGGAGTAGAAGTTATTTATGTACGCGGTAATCAAAACAGGTGGTAAGCAATACAGGGTAAGTCCAGGGCAGGTACTAAAAGTAGAAAGCCTCGCCGTTGAACCCGGTGCAACAGTTGAATTTGCTGAGGTATTGTTGGTTGCCGATGGGGAAAATCTCCATATCGGTGCACCACACGTACCGCACGGCAAGGTCACGGCAGAAGTCGTACGCCATGGCAAACACAAGAAAATCCATGTGATCAAATTCAAACGCCGTAAAAATTACTTGCGTACCCAAGGGCACAGACAAGCCTTCACGGAAATTAAAATTAGCGGCATACAACATTAAAGGAGCAGCAAGCTCATGGCACACAAGAAAGCAGGCGGTAGCACGCGCAACGGACGCGATTCAGAATCGAAACGCTTAGGCATTAAAAAATACGGCGGCGAAGTTGTCACCGCGGGCAGCATCTTGGTTAGACAACGTGGCACCCAATATTATCCTGGCGTTAACGTAGGTTGTGGCACAGATTACACGCTATTTGCCAAAGTACATGGCCGCGTCGTGTTTAATGTCAAAGGCTTACACCAACGCCGTTATGTCAACATAGAACCGATGACCTTGCCCGAAGAGGACAATGCAACTGCGTAATAGCCCGCTGTTTGTATGTAGTAATGCACTATGAAATTTGTTGATGAAGCAGTCATTCAAGTCACCGCAGGCAATGGCGGTGACGGCGGTCTTAGCTTTCACCGTGAAAAGTTCGTTCCTAGAGGCGGACCCGACGGCGGCGACGGCGGTGATGGTGGCAGCGTTTATCTGCAAGCCAATAAAAATCTCAATACCCTGATCGACTTCCGTTATCGCCGCTTATATCACGCCGTCCGTGGTGAAAACGGCATGGGTAAGCAACGCACGGGCAAAGCCGGGGAAGACTGCACCATTGCAGTACCTATCGGCACTGTCGTTTATGACGAGGCAACCCAGGAGTGCATAGGCGACTTACTTCATCCCGGCGACCGTCTCTTAGTCGCACGCGGTGGCTACCATGGTTTAGGTAACGCACGCTACAAAAGCAGCGTCAACCGCGCACCACGACAAACCTCGCGCGGCAGCGCAGGAGAAGCACGCAAACTGCGCCTAGAACTGCGCCTGCTTGCGGATGTAGGCTTGTTAGGCCTGCCCAACGCCGGCAAATCGACTCTGCTGCGTACAGTGTCTGCTGCAACCCCCAAGGTAGCCGACTATCCGTTTACGACACTGTATCCTTGCTTGGGTGTGATCCGCAGCAACTACGAACAAAGTTTTGTGATGGCCGACATTCCCGGTTTAATTTCGGGTGCCGCAGAAGGTGCAGGGTTGGGGGTGCGTTTTCTCAAGCACTTAGCCAGAACGCGTTTGTTGCTGCATATCGTAGAAATAGCACCACTTGACGGCAGTGACGTCACCGAACAAATCCAATTAATTGTCAATGAATTAGCGCAGTTTGATGCAACGCTGGTGCAGAAACCACGGTGGTTGGTGTTCAACAAAATAGATTGCATACCGGCAGAAGAGGTAGATTCCGCCTGTCGTCTCATTACCGATAAATTAGGCTGGCTAGATAAGGTGTTCTGCATTTCTGCAATAACAGGCCAGGGCACCAGTGAACTGTGCACGGCCGTACAACACTATCTGAATCACATCGATGATGAAGCAGCGGACGACTACCCCAACAATTAACGCTACGCAGGCAAACGTAAAATAGCAGCAACCATACGCTTCTTATGTCTTGCCGCTTTGTTCTTATGTAAAATGCCCTTATTCACGCTGCTATCGATGATGGGTAATGCTGATTTGTAGGCTTCTTGCGCCGCGGCCCGATTGCCTGTCTCGACAGCCCTTACCACTTTTTTGATCGCCGTACGCGCGGTAGAGCGCAATGCCATGTTAGTTTGTCTGTGCTTGCCGGCTTGCTTGATACGTTTTTTTGCTTGTGCTGAATTTGCCACGATTATTACCTTTTTGCTGGATTTTCAAACGGTAAAGAATGCATGTATTTTAAGCTGTTGTCAATCGCTAGAGTGCCCATCAGTCAATGCCCGCCAACAGAGCGGGCATTGGTACGCATTTATTTCTTGGCTACTACTTCGGTCTGTGGCCATCGGTCGGTGTTGGCGGCTGTTGGCTTCCGCCCAATGCAGGATCTTGCGTTGTCCCACCAAACATATTGAATACACTACCCCACACACTAGGCCGCTTGCGATCTTTGCAGTTTGCCGCCTGAGCCGTTAAGGATACCGCTAAGTTTTCAAACTTATCCAATTCAGCCTGCGTCGCTGCAGGCGTAGCCGCAAAACTCACACGATTGACACCCCATGCCTGCCCGTCGTGATATCTTGCCTTAGTCATCAAGCGCGGAATACATTCACGGTCGCTGGCTAAGAGTCCCTGTTGCTGCCCTTCTGTAATGATACGACGAATCTCGGCCAAAGCTTGGTTACGTCGCAATGCGTGCTGTATCTTCTCATCTTCGGTAATACCGGTGATCTCACAGACTTGTAAGGTAAAGTTGGTTTTGATTGCCGTTGGCAATATCAGCTTGGCCGCCTCCGTGATGGTACAGGCCGAACCCACGTGCAAATGCGTCACTTGCCCTTGCTGCACTATGCCCGTAATTAATCCTAACGCCTGATTATCAGGTAGTTTCAGCGCAGACACATCCAACTGACGTATGGGGGATTCTGGCGTGGTGCAAAACAGGAGTAATTTATTGATGTTAACCGTTGGATCAACCGGCTTTACCCACTCGTTTTTTTCAGCATCCCAGTCGTGGGTTAATCGACATAAGCTAAGCTTTGGTATGGTACTACTAGTCAACGCACTCACTAAGCACTCAATATTCGTCTTAGCATTTATGACCAACGCCAACTCCTGCAGCGGCAATTGTATTAAAGCAATCATCACGTCATCCGCCACATACGCAGAACGACCGAAAGACAAGGTTTTCAAAGTAGGCATACGTTGCCACTGCGCAAAATCGATTTCCGATAAAGTCTCGGGATAGTTGTACTCTAGCTGCTGGATAGGCAGTTGCGGCAATAAAGGCAACAGCGTGTTCCTACTCTCCGGTGAAATCAACTGCAGTATGTCTGCTGGATTGCTCACGGTGAATAATGCAAACGCTTGTTTCGTAGCAGGATCAACCTCCACCTCCCACTTAACTTCGGTGTAACACATATAGGACGCCACCATCAGCAACTGCTGTACTTCCTCTGGCGTCAATGCCGCGGACACGGTCAACACATAAGACCCTTGCTCGTTCTCTTCTAAACGTAGTTTTTGGCTGGCACTCTTGAGCACGGTGACAAACTGCTGCATGGGAAGCGAGCTTGTGCTGATGCCTATACCTGATTGATTGGCTACTCGAGCTTGCCGTGCCTCGCTGTTCTCAGGTAAAAATTGCAACCAGTAAGTGCCATCACGCGCCGTCTGTGGTGCGTGTGGATGTACGGTATTGACAATATCTGTCACGGAACCTCTACGTTGCTCACCCTTAAAAAATTTAATTAGCGCATGGATGGGAAGGATGGGACGATCATTCTGCATAAAAACCTCTACTTTTTAATTAGTAATTAGACGTCCTTACCGCACATTGTCTTCCCTAGAAAAATGCCGAGACACTGAGTGTGCGCACTAGTATTGCAAAAATAAATAGCGTACACAGCTCGTGGCGGATTATTCGCCAAAACACTCGCGCTTGTCAAGAAAACCGGCCGGATGCTACGACATGTACCGCCTTCACGCCCCGCGATCACGCTACCACACAACGTCGCAGCGTAATTGGCAACAGCGAAAAGCTAAACACGCCAGCGCCCCTTGCTTGCCAGTCAAGAGGAAACTCCGTCAAAGCACATCGGTGAAATTACCCAGCACCCAATGCCTGGCGCATTCTACCTAATTCCACGCTGTGAAGTTCTTCAGACAACGCATGATAATTGTTCCGCGGCAACTGAAAAAGAGTTAAAGGCCCACCTAACACAAATCTTCTCGGCCTCGATGGCACATCCCGTTCAGCCAACTGTACTTCCACGTCTCTCAACGCTTCTTCTACCTTGGGTTTAAATCGAACGAGCACAGGGTCGAATTCGTAATCTTCAGCTCGTTCAGTTGCTAACATCGCGAGTCGGATGCATCCAGCGATGACTATCACCAACGCCGCAAGGAGCACACTTACGGGAAAATCATCAGGAACTGCCATGAGCATCATCGAGAACATCATCACAGCTAACACCAATAAAGCGTTGGGGTTGGGACACCAACTCTCAGCTTAGGCAATATATTTCAATAGTAAGTGTAAAATTTCCTTTCTTGCGCCAGGCTCCTGCTGCGCCAAACTTGGCAAGAGTTGGTCTTCAAAATCCCCAAGGAGATGCCGTCTATGCCGTCGTCTGCTGAACTCTTCAGAGAATCCGTCGGAAAAAAGCATTAAAAATACTTCGACAGGATGCTTATAAAGGTGTGCAACGTAAAACTCTTCGAGTTCCGGAAAAGATAAAATTTTCACGGTTGAGATCAAATCTCCCGTGACAAGTTTTCTCCTCATTTCTTGTAAGCAAAGCGCATGACGAACAACAACAGGTAAAGCGTTTATTGCTTCGGCTGCAATGGGCAAACCGTCATTTACACAGGTCAAAAGACGTGCCCACGCGGCAAATGACTGGTGGGACTGAGCAACCGCTAAAAGATCGCTCTGATCTCTGAGTGAATACAGTAAAATGTGGAGTAAACTCCTCTCGGTGTCCGACAAATCCTGCACACCGAAAGAATCGCGTAGATAGTGTAAGAAAGATTCAAAAAATGCAGACATTACTTGCTCTCGCATAACGTGAATCTTCAGTGCTTTATTCAAGACAACTACGGCGGTGTGCTGATGCGTCACCAAGAGCGCATTAAAAAACGCCGTATCTAACATACGTGAGATTTCTTCGTCGGAAAATAATCCCCTTATGAAATTAACTCGCGCTATCGCTTTGCGTGCATCGTCGTATCCTTGGAAAAACAGGGAAATATTTTGCTTTATTATTTCCTTCTTCTGTTCTGGAGGAAGAACGTCAATAACATGTTGCAAGTCGTCTGTGTTTTTAAACTGAAATACTTCGAGAAACCAAATTACCCTCTCTTGATTCTGACTAAGCAATAGGAGGAATTCACTTAAGTTTCGGCGTCCTGACAAAAAACCACTCACCTTGTCATGAGACAAAACAGCTAAAAATGTCTCTTTATCAAGACACATCAATAGTAAGCTAGCAATAGCGTCTACGCGCCATATTTCAGATCCTCGATCAATTGAGGCACTATCGAAGCCATTTGCTGTCTTTTTGCAATGAGCCGCTGAATCTCCTGGCTCACGTCATCTACTGTGGATTTCGTATTATTATTCTCAAATGCCATCACGCTACCTCTTCTCGCTGTCTGTATTAGCCAACCGTGGCATTCATCCGTGCGAGCATGGCAAAAAAAAAGACATTCTGTCAATGCTTGCTCAGGGCAACTGTTGCAAGTTCCGCTTTTGGTTGTGCGCGAAGCACATATGATAGTCGACAAGTTACTGCCACAATAGTGCTGCATTTACTCCGTCGCGTCACCGGCGACATCCGTTATATTGCCACTCAGCACTATAAAATCGTCTAAGGATAGCTGCTCCGCACGCAGGTTGGGATCGATCTGCAACGCCAATAATTGCTGCCGCGTGAAACGCGTCTTTAAGGCATTGCCCAAGGTTTTACGCCGTTGATTAAACGCCAGCGTGACGATGTCATTGAGTGCAACCGGACAGGTTGTCGGCGCCAGCGCAGATCGATGCGGGACTAAGTGTACGACCGCTGAATCCACGCGTGGCACCGGAAAAAAAGCACTGGGTGGCACATGAAACAGCATCGCGGCTTGGCAATGATAACGCGCCATGACGGTAAGGCGCCCATAGGCCTTGTGTCCGGGTGTGGCTACCAAACGTAACACCACCTCTTGTTGCAACATAAACAACATATCTTGGATAAGCGGCTGGTAATCCAACACGTGAAACAGCAGGGGAGTGGAGATGTTATACGGCAAGTTACCCATCACACGTAATGGCTGTTGGTCAGTGACGAGTTGCGCAAAATCAAAGGTTAACGCATCGGCTTGATGCACGTGCACGTGCGCGTCATGGGCAAATTGCCGGCGCAATGTGTCGGCTAAATTCCGATCGAATTCGATCAAATCTAAGCGCCGTGCGCGTTCCGCGATGAGCGTAGTCAATGCACCTAAACCGGGACCGATCTCCACGACGTGATCCTGTTTACCGATAGCAGCGGCCGCTACAATATCGGCAATGACTTGTGTATCCTGTAAAAAATGTTGGCCTAACTGCTTTTGCGGTTTATGCATGTCGCGCTTGCTCGACGAGTTGTTGTGCCAGCACCAGCGCCGCGTGCACGCTGCTGCTATTGGCCTTACCCGTACCGGCTAAGGCTAATGCAGTGCCGTGATCCACGGAGGTACGGATAATCGGCAAACCCAGCGTGACATTCACAATATGGCCAAAGGCCGATGCTTTTAATGCGGGTAAACCCTGATCGTGATACATCGCTAAGATGGCATCAAATTGCTGTGCATGTGCCGGCACAAATGCCGTATCCGCAGACAGGGGCTCACTCAAGCGCATGCCCTGTTGGCGTAGTTTTGCTAATAACGGACGCAAGATCGTTTGTTCTTCCTGCCCCATGTAACCGTTTTCGCCCGCATGTGGATTTAAACCACAAACACCGATGTAAGGATCAACCACACCAAATAAACGCGTCAAATCATGCGCTAACACCCGCAAGGTTTTTTCTAATGAATCCGCCTGAATACTCGCGGCAACCTCAGCCAAAGGGATGTGCGTAGTAGCCAATGCGACACGTAAGTGCTCACTCGCCAATAGCATGACCACGTGCTCACTCTGCGTTTGTTGAGCGAAAAATTCGGTATGACCGCGAAACGGTATGCCACCTGCATTAATAACCGCTTTATGCAGCGGGCAGGTGACCACGGCAGAGAACCGCTGTTGTTGGCAACCCTCTATCGCACACTGCAATATATCTAACACATACTGCGCGTTGTGTGGTTGCAACACGCCTGCCTCGCAGTGCTCACGTAAAGGCACATGTATGACTTGCAGCGTACCCGGTTGATGTCGGTGTTGTGCGGTGGATTCGGTAAAGGCTTGCACGTGTAAAGGTAAACCCAATTGCCGCGCGCGTTGCTGCAAGAGATCCGCATCGCCTATGCCGACTAACGCGCACGCGTGTGCTTGCTGCGCCAATTGCACCACTAAGTCAGGGCCGATACCGGCGGGTTCACCACTAGTGATAGCAATGGTCCGTACGCACTGTTCCTTCATTGGTACGCCGGGTCGATTTTGATATACGCATGATTACGCAATGTTTGCAGCCACGAGACCAGGCTCTTATTGAAATTTCTCTCCAACACGATATTACGCGCTTGTTTTTCTTCCCATTGTTGTTGGTTATGCACCTCGCGTTCACCCAACTTTTGTAGCACACACCAGCCCAAATGGCTACGTATGGGATCACTGATAGCCTGCACAGGCAATGATTGCAACGCTTGCGCCAAGGGTGCAACCAGCGCGTCCGGTTCTATCCACCCCATATCACCACCCTTGCTTGCGCTGTCTGGCTCTTGGGAGTAGGTTTCCGCTAGGCGCGCAAACGATTCACCGTGCATGACCCGTGCACGCAATTGCCGTATGTCTTCTAACACCGACTCAGCCGGGGCATTGGCACTGATTTTACGTACAATCTGTCTGGCGTGATATTCCTTAACGACATGCGCCGGTTGACGCATCTCCAACAACTTTACTAAATGATAACCGTTCGGTGCGACAATCGGTGTAGAGATTTCATTGCGCTGCATTTTCTGTAACTTTTCTACAAATAAGGCGGGAATTTCATTCACTTTTTGCCAATCATGATTTTCAAATTTAACCGTAAATCCTTCCAACAACTGATCCTCAGACAATGCTTGTTCGCGACTAAGCCGCTGACTAAGACTATTGGTTAACTGTAACGCGGCTTGTTTTTTACCGGCATCTGCGGTCTCATCAACGGCGACAAAAACGTGCTGCAAGCGATACTCACTTTGTTGCGTTTGCTGCTTACGCACTTCCTCAACGGCTTTACGCAATTCTTGTGTATCCACTTTGATTTTGCTGAATACCTCACGGTGTTGTATGGCTTGTAGCAGCAGATTGTCGCGCGTATCTTGTCGAAACTGTTGGTAATCGATGTGTTGCGCTGACAACTGTTGTTTTAATTCATCTAAGCTCATATGATTTTCCGCAGCAATATCGCCTACCGCCTGATCTAACGCCATATCATTGATAGCTAACCCCATCACTTTCGCTAAATTTAATTGTAAGGCCTTATCTATCAGCCTATTAAGCACTTGCTTGCGTAACTCCGTTTCATCCGGCAATGCTTGCGCGCTAGCCGCAAGCTGCTGCGTAATCACCGCAATCGCCTGATCCAACTTGGATTGCGTAATGGTTTCCTGCTCAACGATAGCGATGATACGATCCAACGGTTGTTTTATACCGGCCTTAGCCAAGGCGGTAGGCATGTCACATAATCCGATAATGCCTATTGCACTCATAAACAGCGAGAAAAATAATTTACGCATACGATCTGTACTCTCGTTAGATTAATTGCTAGGCCACACCAGGCATGCCACGGCCAAACCACAGACACCCCACCACTGCACCACCGTTCACTACTCGCTAACGTGGCACAATGTCTCCTCTGTAGTTGGGGATCATCGAACTCAATAAGGCACCGCGCCTAAGTGTGCCAAATGAACCCACTCCCGTCAATTGCCACTGCAGATAAATTGCCTTATTAAATTTTGGCTTACGTTCAGGGCTTAATTCTAAAAAGGTACGTCCCCCTAAGATCCTAAACGCCCAACAACAGCTGTTGTACTCTACACCCAACAAATAATCTTGGAGATACCCACGTTTTAGATTTTGTTGCCATGTGCTCAGTGCCAACCATTTCTGCTGCAAGGGCCAAACAAATGAAAAAGCCGCTTGTTTTAAGTCTTCATTTTGTGGGGCATTGGCATTATTAATATAATTTGTTACATCTTGTGCGTAGTTATATCCCACGTTGATGATGTGCTGTTGATCTTGGTTATAACCAAAATAAGCGTTGTAAGCAACCGGATGATGCGTTGCAGGATCCCAACTGTAATTGCTGTTAGCTTGCCATTGATTATCCATGCGATAAGTCGCTTCACCCGCGATGATGGAGTGTTGCCAATTGGCTAAGCGATGCGGTGGATTCAACGTCGTGGTTTCGCAACCCGGACGCAGGCACAAAGTAACGCGATGTGCCGAATAATAAAAAATTTGTCCCAGACTCACGGTTAATTTTTCAGTCCCATTACCGTTATCAATAAAACGCGTGGTCGCACCTACGGTAACTTGTTGGGTATCACCGATGCGGTCGATACCGGCAAAACGATTGTAAGAAAATAATTGATTGTAATTATAGTAAAGTCGTCCACTGTCAAAATTGGGAATGCTGTCTTGATCGCGATAAGGAATATACGTGTAATTTATTCTGGGCTCCAGTGTTTGGGTGAGATCGTGTTGTGTGATGCGCAAGCCACGTTCAAAGTACAAACCACTGTCGGCTTGAAAAATAGGAATATTACGCGTGACATTGTCTTTGCGTCCTGCCAATTGATGCCTTAGATAGTATTGCGTCATATGCAAATGTAAGCTCGGCGTGAAATACGCAGCGGTATTACTAAACGGCATCGAGATCTGCGGATCCACCACCAACCGCTCACCGGTAATAGGAAACGTCGCTTCACCAGGCTGTAGTGACGCCAAGGAAAAGTTGACATATTGCAGATTAACTTCTGATTGCAAAGCGGTAGTAGTAGGCAAGGTGATTTTGGTGTTAAGTTCGGGTAATCGGTTATACGGCCTATTGATCGCCGCCAAATTAACACGTTCCAGCGTCTGGTAATTCATTAATTTACCGCTCGCACTCACGAGGTCGTTGTTATAGTTTATCTCGGCTTGCTGCACTAACTGGTTGCTGCTGCTAATCGTCTCTGGCAATGGGTGTATATTACCTAAATCATTTAGCCAATAATTATCGCTGAGTCGGCTATAGTTAACTGCCGTACTAATATGCGGACTCCATTGACGCCGCTCGTACCACGCCACACTCTTGCGGACGTGGCTAGCCTGCAATAAATCCGGTAAAAACTCACTGTTTGCATACGTCGCCGGCGCATCGCGTTTCATTACATTAAACACACTGTCGTTCGGCATGAGATCTAACTGAAATGTACCGACTGCATTTTGAGTTAAATAACGCGACTCACTATTTAATTGCAAACCACGGTTGAAGAGTAAACGGGGCGTCAATAAAAAATCGTAATTAGGCGCTAGATTAAAATAATACGGCAGGCGTAAATCCACACCGTTCCTATGGTTATAACCAACCGACGGTGGTAACAAACCGCTTTGCCGTTCTTTGTTCGTAGGGAAACTTAAATACGGTGTGTAAAAAACCGGAACTGCCCGTGCATACAAGCGTACATGCTTAGCTGTGACGCGTCCTGTCGTTTTATTAAAATAAATTTGTTTAGCGCGCAATTGCCATACCGGCTGCACCGAGGGCGCGCAGGTGCTATAACTCGCTTGCTGTGCGTGTAAATGTTGCGGATCAAGCTGCTCTAATTGCGCGGCCTTACCCCACGCCACATCATTCGGTTGCCAGGCTTGTCCCGCTGCCACAGTAGCAAGGTAATGTTGCGTATCGTCGATATCAATGCGGTACAGACTATCGTTAAGTTTGCCGCGCTTGGTAGCGAGATCAAACGTTCCTGTTTCAGCCAACAATAATGACCCCGGCTGCCTGATGCGTACAGGCTGGGTGAGATTAACCAACGACCGTTTATTTTGCCGTTCCTCGAGGTAGGCTTCTTTAGTTTGAATATGCAAATTTTCCTGGCGTAACGAAACATTACCCACTAAATGCCATGGCCCCTGCAACGGTGCGGTCGTTTGATCGGCGCTAATCTGCGTTTGACCATCCGTGCTGATCAGGGCAGGGATCGGCTCGTTAAAAAAACCCGTGCAGACACGCCGGTTGTCCTGTTGCCAATTCAGTGCTGTGGCCACATCAACGCGCTGCGCCGGTGCAGCTAGCGCCAGTACAGGCAACACACCCAGCAAAAACAAAGCAATAAGATGCGCGCCTGCTTTTTTATTTAACACACTTTTTGCCTTTGCTTCAGAATGAACCACGAAAAACGCCGATTATAGAGTAATTGCATCAAACCACAATCACTAACAGGCTAGTAAAAAACACACGACGCGAGTCGCGCCGCGGTGTGTTGTTCTAATCGTGTCTTGCATGCTGCATCCATAATCATTATACTCGCGCAGGTTTTAAAAAGAACACGAGTGCCTATGCGACAAATAAAACTAGCTCGAGCTCGCTTTTGTCGTGTATTGCTTGCACAATGCATCGTGGTGTTCGTCGTCAGCTGTATGGCTGGTTTATGGGCAGATGGCCACGCTGCGTGGGTGGTGCTGATTGGAGGTGGAATTTGCCTCGTTCCTAGCGCCTATTTTGGTTGGCAAGCACTTGCAACGAGTGGTGCGCAACGCGCACAGCCTGTTGTGTTAAGCTTGTGCAAAGCGGAGATCGTTAAAATAATCCTCACTGTGGGTTTGTTTTACGTCACGTTAATCGTGTTCAAGTTGGCAGTTGTGCCTATTTTAATGGGTTACCTATCGGGATGCCTTGCTTTTAGTTTGGCTCCCTGGTTAATGAATAGTCATATTATATACGGTGAATGACCATGAGTTCTGTGCCTCCGGCTAATGCCGCTGAGTATGTACAACACCACTTACAACATCTGACATGGCAACTGACGCCGGGCAGTGGTTTTTGGGCGTTCAACGTAGACACCTTATTTTTTTCCTTGCTCGCTGGCGTTAGCTTTCTGTGGTTATTCCGCCGCGCCGCGCGCTCAGCAACACCCGGGGTACCCGGCAAACTGCAGGCGTTGGTAGAAATTATTTTAGATTTTGTGGACAAACAGGTGAAAGAAACTTTCCACGCGCCCAGCACCTTCATCGGCCCATTGGCCCTCACCATTTTTGTATGGGTCTTTTTGATGAACCTCCTTGACTTGTTTCCCGTGGACCTGTTGCCGCGCTTAGCAGGCCATGCGGGCGCCAGCCACTTGCGCGTGGTAGCAACCGCCGACGTCAACGTGACATTTGGTTTGTCTTTATCGGTATTTATCTTGATTTTATTTTACAATTTCCACGGCAAAGGGGTGAGGGGCGTCGTCAAGGAGTTTACCTGCACCCCGTTTAGCAGCAAGACAATGTGGGTGCAAGCCTGCTTGCTACCCTTTAACTTAGCACTGAAACTCATAGAAGAAATTGTTAAGCCCATCTCATTGGCACTGCGGTTATACGGGAATTTATATGCCGGTGAGTTGATTTTTATTCTAATTGCACTTTTACCGTGGTGGGCGCAATGGCCTTTTGGCAGCGCCTGGTCTATATTCCATATTCTCATTATCACCATACAAGCATTTATCTTCATGATGCTGACTATCGTGTATTTGAGTATGGCGCACGCGGAACATTAACAGGACCGCGGCACAACACATGTTTCAATAACAAAAGGGGAAACACAATGGAAATAGCAAGTATAGTAGGTCATATCCAGGCGATGACGGTGTTAGGCGTCACCTTGCTGATCGGTATGGGCGCTTTGGGCACAGCAATTGGCTTTGGTTTGTTGGGTGGAAAATTTTTAGAAGGCTCTGCCAGACAACCCGAGTTAGCCTCTATGCTGCAGGTAAAGATGTTTTTAGTGGCCGGTTTCGTCGATATGGTCACGATGATAGGCATAGGTATTTCCTTTTGGTTTATTTTTGCTAATCCGTTCGCTGCAGCAGTCATCAAATTAGCAAGCTAATCATTTCGGAGAAAGCACAGTGAATCTTAATGCGACCTTATTCGGTGAAATGCTCACCTTCGCCATCTTTGTTTGGTTTACCATGCGCTTTGTGTGGCCGCTCATCACTGCGGCTATCGCCGATCGTCAAAAAACCATTGCGGATGGTTTAGCGGCAGCAACACAAGGCCAACAGGCGTTACAACATGCTAAGCAAGAGATAGATTTGCAATTGCAGCAGGCACGTCAACAGGCCAGCGCCTTGCTGGAACAAGCCGATAAGCGAGCCCAGCAAATTGTAGAAGAAGCCAAGCACCAAGCCAAAGAAGAAGGTCAGCGTATACTGTTAGCCGCAAAAGCTGACATTGCACACGAAGTCGAGCGCGCCAAACACGCATTGCAACAACGGGTGGTTGAACTCGCAGTCCTTGGCGCAGAGAAAATCTTAACCGCCAAGATCGATGTGCAGTCCGATGCGAAGTTATTAGCAACGTTGGCAACAGAGATCTAAGTCTATGGCAAACAACACAACGTTAGCCAGGCCCTATGCCAATGCAGTGTTTGAATTAGCCCTGGCTAAGCAACAACTGCCGTTATGGCGTGACTGCTTACATATACTGGCGCAGATTGTCAGTGAGCGTCGCTTGGCATTACTCCTGACCGATCCACGTATTGTATCCACCCAATTGCTGACGCTCATCAGTGAAACAGCGACGGCAGTGCAGGCAAGTGTCAGCGCTTTACAGCCGCTCACAGACAATTTTTTGCGCTTACTCCTCGACAATCGTCGCTTGACGCTGCTGCCCACTATCGCCGTTGTGTTTGATGCTTTAGTGGCAGACCATCAACGCGAAGTCCGTGTGAATATTACCTCGGCATTGGCGCTTGACCCAACACAGCAAGAAGTGTTGCGCCAAGCCTTAAGCCAACGCCTGCAACGTAAAGTACATTTGTCATTGGTTATTGAACCACAGTTAATAGGTGGCGCGATTATTCGTGCTGGGGATATCGTTATCGATGGGTCTATTCGCGGCAGATTGCAGCGCTTGACTCAAGAATTAATGTAAATAAAAGGGTTGGACTATGTCACTTAATCCGTCAGAAATCAGCGGCCTCATCAAGCAACGTATTGAGAATTTTGATACTACGCCTAGAGCAACCACCGAAGGTAGCATCATCAGCTTGCAAGATGGTATCGTGCGCATTCACGGTTTAGAAAACGTGATGCAAGGCGAAATGTTAGCGTTTGCCGATAATATTTACGGCATGGCACTCAACTTAGAACGCGATTCAGTCGGTGCAGTGGTACTCGGCCCCTACGAAAGTTTACAAGAAGGCCAAGCCGTAAAATGTACCGGCAAAATGCTAGAAGTACCCGTGGGTGAAGCGTTATTGGGCCGTGTGGTAGATGCCTTGGGCAGCCCGATTGATGGCAAAGGCGCGATTGCCGCGCAAGGCCGCTCGGTCGTTGAAAAAGTAGCACCCGGCGTGATCTCCCGGCAATCGGTTGATCAACCGTTACAAACCGGCATAAAGTCCATAGACACCATGGTTCCTATCGGTCGTGGGCAGCGCGAATTAATTATCGGTGACCGACAAACGGGTAAGACAGCTATTGCCATAGACACCATCATTAATCAACGCCACACCGGGGTGAAATGTATTTATGTCGCCATCGGACAAAAAGCCTCTTCCGTTGCCAATGTGGTACACAAATTAGAAGAACACGACGCGCTAGCGCATACCATCATCGTCGCCGCTAACGCATCCGATTCTGCTGCACTGCAATATATCGCCCCTTACGCGGGTTGTGCGATGGGCGAATACTTCCGTGATAAAGGCGAAGACGCCCTTATCATCTACGATGACCTCACCAAGCAAGCCTGGGCTTATCGTCAAATCGCTTTATTATTGCGTCGTCCACCCGGACGTGAAGCTTATCCCGGTGATGTATTTTATTTGCATTCACGTTTGCTAGAACGCGCTGCACGCGTCAATGCCGCTTACGTTTCACAGCAAACCAACGGTGCAGTAAAAGACAAAACCGGCTCGCTCACTGCGCTACCTATCATTGAAACACAAGCGGGAGACGTTTCCGCTTTCGTACCAACCAACGTGATCTCTATCACCGATGGACAGATTTTCCTGGAAACCAGTTTATTTAACGCAGGGTTTCGTCCTGCAATTAACGCCGGTTTATCAGTCTCGCGTGTTGGTGGTGCCGCACAAACAAAATTAATCAAGAAGTTAGTCGGTTCGGTGCGTATTGCGTTAGCGCAGTACAGGGAGTTAGCTGCTTTTGCCCAGTTTGCGTCGGAGCTCGATGATGCAACGCGCAAACAATTAGAACGCGGGCAGCGCATGATGGAAATACTCAAGCAGCAGCAATATGCACCCCTTAGCGTAGCGGAAATCGGATTAGTCTTTTACGCCGTGGGCGAAGGCTTTCTCGATCAAGTCGCCTTAGAACAAGTCGTTGCATTTGAGCATGCCTTGCTGGCGTATGTGCGTAGCGAACATCGCAACTTCCTCGCCCAAGTCGATGCCAATCCGGTACATAACGACGAAGTTATCGCGCAGTTTAAACAGATCATCGAAACGTTTAAACAAACGCAAGCATGGTAGGCATATAACATGGCAAGTGGTAAAGAGATACGCGCAAAAATAGCCAGCATCAAGAGCACGCAAAAGATCACGCGTGCCACTGAAATGATCGCGGCCAGTAAAATACGCCAGGCGCAATTGTTAAGAGCGTCTTCGGATCCCTATACCCAGCATATTCAGGATGTCGTGGGGCACTTAGCCAAGAGTCATCCCGAGTATGTACACCCATTTATGCAACACCGTGAGATTAAGCGCTGCGGTTACATCATTGTCAGTACCGACAAGGGACTCTGTGGCGGCCTCAATGCCAATTTATTTAGAGCCTTAGTCAAAGAGTTTGTGGCCCTGGAACAACGTGGCCAGACTCTGTGTTTGAGTTTAATCGGGCGCAAAGCAAAGGCGTTTTTTCCGCGCTTTACCCGCAACATCAGCGCTGCTGTGGATCATTTGGGTGACAAGCCGCGCGCCGCAGATTTGTCCGGGGTCATCACGGTAATGCTAGACGCCTATCTTAACGGCGAAATCGATGCCCTGTTCTTAGGGTATAACAAATTCATCAACACGATGTCACAGCGTCCGTTAATCGAACCACTGTTACCTATTCCGCCCATGCCAGAACCGCGCTTGGATCACCATTGGGATTACTTGTATGAACCAGACGCACGCGACATTTTGGATGTACTACTGCGTCGTTACGTGAGCGCCAAGGTGTATCAAGCGGTAGTCGAAAACTTAGCGTGCGAACAAGCCGCCAAGATGCTGGCGATGCGCAATGCGACCGAGAATGCGGGCGACCTGATTGCGGAACTGCAGGTTTCCTATAATAAGGCGCGCCAAGCGACAATCACCACGGAATTGACCGAGATTGTTGCCGGTGCAGCAGCGGTGTAATGGGGCTATATAGCCAAGAAACATAATTTGAGTTAGCGATGAGGAATCACGCATGAGTGTTGGAAAAATAGTAGAAATCATTGGCCCGATCATTGACGTAGAATTTGCGCGTGGAGCAGTGCCTAAAATACACGATGCTTTGTTGATCGACGAAGCCAACATCACCTTGGAAGTGCAACAGCAATTGGGCGACGGCATGGTTCGCACTATCGCCATGGGCAGCAGTGATGGCTTGCAGCGTAACATGCGGGTATCCAACACCGGTGCGCCGATTCGTGTACCCGTAGGACGTCACACGCTAGGTCGCATCATGGATGTCTTGGGCAATCCTATCGACGAGCAAGGTCCTATTGGCGAAACGCAACGTTGTTCCATTCACCGTGCGGCTCCTAGCTTTGCCGAACAAGCGTTAGCAACCGAACTGTTAGAAACCGGTATTAAAGTCATCGATTTAATCTGCCCCTTTGCCAAAGGTGGTAAAGTCGGTTTGTTTGGTGGTGCAGGCGTCGGTAAAACCGTCAACATGATGGAACTCATCCGCAATATCGCGATTGAGCACAGCGGCTTCTCCGTGTTCGCCGGCGTGGGTGAGCGCACCCGTGAAGGTAATGATTTCTACCACGAAATGAAAGACTCCAATGTCTTGGATAAAGTGGCGCTGGTGTACGGCCAAATGAATGAGCCGCCGGGCAACCGTTTACGCGTGGCATTAACCGGCTTGACCATTGCAGAAAATTTCCGTGATGAAGGCCGCGACGTGCTGCTGTTCATCGATAACATCTACCGTTATACCTTAGCCGGTACCGAAGTATCCGCCTTATTAGGCCGTATTCCTTCTGCCGTAGGTTACCAACCCACACTGGCTGAAGAAATGGGCTCCTTGCAGGAACGCATCACCTCCACTAAAACCGGCTCGATCACCTCGATTCAAGCTGTTTATGTTCCGGCCGACGATTTAACCGATCCGTCTCCTGCCACCACCTTCGCGCACTTAGACGCGACCGTGGTATTGTCGCGTCAAATTGCGGAACTCGGTATTTATCCGGCGATTGATCCCTTGGATTCCACCAGCCGTCAGCTGGATCCGCATGTCATTGGACAAGAGCATTATGACGTGGCACGCGGTGTGCAGCGTACCTTACAACGCTACAAAGAACTCAAAGACATCATCGCTATTTTGGGTATGGACGAATTATCGGAAGAAGATAAACTCACCGTCACCCGCGCACGCAAGATACAACGCTTCCTCTCACAGCCGTTTTTCGTGGCCGAAGTATTTACCGGTGCACCCGGCAAGTATGTGCCATTGAAAGAAACCATCCGCGGCTTCAAAGGCATTATCAACGGCGATTACGATGATATCCCAGAACAAGCCTTTTATATGGTCGGTACCGTAGACGAAGCCGTTGCAAAAAGTAAAACCGTGTCCTGATAAGGTCTGTAGCAATGAGTGATAAAACGATACAGGTAAAAATTATCAGCGCAGAGCGCCAGCTGTTTACGGGTGAGGCGCGCTGCGTGATCGCACCTGCGTCACAGGGTGAAGTCGGTATTTTCCCGCAACACGCACCGTTTTTGTCGTTGTTAAAACACGGCACTGTGCGCGTGTGTTTGCCTACACAAGAAGAACACTTTTTTTATGTGGCAAGCGGCTTGATCGAAGTATTGCCTTTTTGCGTCACCATTTTAGCTGACATCGCAGTGCCTGCGGCCGAGTTAGATGAAGAGCGGGTGCAACGCGCCAAACAACAAGCCGAAGAGTTGCTACATAAAAAAGACAGTGATTTTAACTATGCACTCGTCGCCGCCGAGCTGGCACAAGCCGTTGCCCAGCTCAGAACGATTCAAAAGGCACGCGATAACGCCAACCGGTGCTAAGCAGACACCCGACTATCTTCCTTACGCCAAGGAGCCGTCTTATGTCACTAGAAATTGTTATCCTCGCCGCTGGTTTAGGTTCTAGGATGCGCTCGTCGCTGCCCAAGGTATTGCATCCCTTAGCGCATCAACCCTTATTAGCGCATGTGCTAGAAACCGCGCGCAGCTTGAATCCTACCCGTATACACGTGGTTTATGGCCACGGCGCCAACCAAGTACACGATTATTTTGCGGCACAACCCGATATACACTGGGTGTTGCAAGCCCCCGTCGCCGGTACGGGCCATGCCTTGCAATGCGCATTACCACACCTTAATCCCGTATCGCAGGTGCTGGTTCTGTACGGTGACGTGCCCCTGATTACCACCACCACCCTGCAACAGGTGCTACAGCAAACGGCCGATTTAACCTTGCTGACCGCCCGCGTTGACGACCCCCGTGGCTTTGGTCGCGTGTTACGTGATGCCGATAGCCAAGTGCTGCAAATTATCGAAGACAAAGATGCCGACCCCCTGCAACAACAAATTACCGAAATTTACAGTGGCATACTGAGTGCACGCACATCACAATTACAACACTGGCTACCGCAACTGGATAATAGGAATGCCCAAGCCGAATATTACCTCACCGACATTGTCGCATTGGCCGCCACAAACCGCTGCAACATACACTGTGTGCGCGCGCAACAGGCCATAGAAATCAGCGGCATTAACGATAAAATGCAACTTGCCACAGCCGAGCGTTACTACCAACAACGCCAAGTACAAGCGCTACTGTTGCAGGGCGTAACCTGCAAAGATCCCAGTCGCTTAGACATACGCGGGGTATTGCGCGTAGGCAAAGACGTAACGCTAGATAGCAACGTGTTGATCGAAGGCGAAGTCTCGTTAGGCAACGGTGTGTCTATTGAGGCGAATGTGATTCTGCGCAATGTAACGATTGCGGACAATGTACACGTCAAAGCATTCAGCCTCATCGAGGGCGCAAGTATCGCAGCCAATTGTCACATCGGACCCTTTGCCCGCATTCGTCCGGGCACACAGCTAGAACACAGCGTACGCGTCGGTAATTTTGTTGAAATCAAAAAATCACACATCGCCGCCCACAGCAAAGTCAATCATTTAAGCTATATCGGTGACGCCACACTAGGATCGCACGTCAATGTCGGTGCCGGCACAATTACCTGTAATTACGACGGCGTTAACAAATACCAAACCGTCATTCAAGATGGCGCCTTCATCGGCTCTAATGTCTCACTCATCGCACCGCTCACCATCGGCAGCGGCGCAACGGTAGGGGCCGGTTCTGTCATCAGCAAAGACGCGCCCGCCGCTCAACTCACCTTGACCCGTGCACCACAAAAAACGCTGCCACACTGGCATGCGCCGCATAAGACAGAGCGCGAGAAGTCATAGTCCGCTTAATAAAAGACAATACGTTTGATATTGATGGTGCACCTTGCGTTATATACCGCACGTACTCCAAGAGGCGAATTTTGATGGGTCCACTATACATAGCTGGATGAAAATTTAAATTGTCACGTCGATTGTTGTCGTTGCACCAGCGCCGATGGATGCTATTAACTGTCGCTATGGCTGTGACACGATGTTTAGCGCGGCTATTGGACTTACACCTAATTGGCGGCATAAAGCCATTAACCGCTCACCACGCTATACGACCTGTTGGCATGAGCTACCCAACGTCTTTGTGAGTGACCATAAATTAAGAATTTTCGCCGCAATTTCAAGTTTTATCGCCGCTTAATATGCGGTGAATATAGGGTCTATTCACCGCATGCTCTTTCACCCAACCCCTGAAATACTCCGCGTATTTCATTGTGCCATGCAATGGCCAGAGGAACTTTAACGCTAATCATCACGATATACCGCGAGCGAATAATTTAGGTGCTCGCCCACTCAATGAAGTCTGTTACCTTTGGGCATCACCCCTAAAATTCACTTGCTCGCGGTATATACCCGTTACACTTCAAAATGCGCTTTTTGCATTTTGCAGTGTTCTCTACGCAATGGGCTTTCCCAAGGAGAGAAGCGCGCTTCTCCCCTTGGGTGACCGTGCACACATACTTTGTATAGGTCTATAAATTTTTGTTTACATCCACAAAAAATAGTTCTCACAATCCTAGTTTTTTGCATGTTGGCTAGAAACATACTGCTTATGTCCTCAACGATATGTCTCGTGAGGTTCTTTGCGAGGGATGTCTACAGTGTAATCGTTTCGTGTTTTCTTGTAATATTTTAATGATATTACCGCTATTTTTGCCGCTGCTTGCAGGAGTAGACTTTTCCCAGCAATAGTCCAGTTTTGCTATAAACGCCGAGGCTCTGGCAGTAACCATGCGTTTACTAATACCTGTGGGAAAAATGGGTTGCGCAATGATCTCGAAGTCATAACCCGATCGTCTCTTCATTTCGCTTTTAATGATTTCTGCAAATAGCCTTCCCGCTTCCACCATATAAGGATCACCCTTTAAGACCAATGTTTCAGGGCAAGTACTGAGTACACTCATGACCATCTCCAACATGGTTGCCATGCGTTTCTCTTCTGAGCCTTGTGTTTTTTGGCTGTGGATATACATGGCCTTACCATAGCCTGTTTCTTCCATCTGTATCTTGAATTTTTCTTGCGTATGGCTTGTTACTTCTTTGCCGGCACCTTTATATTGACTAAGTTCGGATGGATCGACGTAGCTACCAGAAAAATTAATATGGCACGCACGCGCATTTGCAGATGCTGACGTGCCGGCGGCGTTGTTAGGAGACAGTGGCACGGCACTAGGCGCTTCTTTTTGCCGCCAAAAAACCGCCCAACACAACGTTGATCTCTGCATGGAATCTACTCTTTGCGAAGGCGTAATCGTTTTGCTACGAGTAAAGACATTCATTTTTGTGGCGATGCTTTGCCTCATCGTATTGATCCTATTCTGACGTACACGGGAAGCTACGCCGTTTTGTTCATTGTCCACAGTGGGAAGCGAAGCTATCGTTGCATAAACTCCCGTAGGATTCGCGGCTTGTTCTACGCGCGCACCCAAGATAGCGTTATTTTGCAGTGCTCCGCTGCGTGCTTTGTACGTCGTGTTTGTTTGCAAAAAGTGAATATGCGTCTTGTCTGCTTGCTGTTCAACCGCTACATGTAGCGGATCAATGTGATACCTTTCAAGCGACGCGACGATTTTTGGATGTTGGGCTTTGATTCGTTGACGTGCCCTGCGTGCGGCAGAGTAATCGTAAACCCATTTCATTTTACGTAAAACGGGCAGACTCATGAGCACTTCGCCTATGCTTTTGCACACCTTATATATTTTACGCGAAAGTGTCATCGATGCGGCATCGGTTTCGTCTGTTGTTATAGACGTAACACAGAGTTTTTCAATTATTTTTGCGGCGATTAGCAAGTAAGAAGGTAACAATATCAACGTAGCAAATAGCGTTATCACAATAACAGGTATCACCGTAAATCCCAGTCCTATAGCGCTTACTGCCATACTCATGCCAAGCCCAGCAGTGATCAGAAAAAAAGCCACCGTAAGAAAACTATACGTGTATATTTTGTCACGTCGTGCGCGTTCTTTGCGATTGCTATAGCGTTTGTAACGCGCACTGTTGTGGTCGAAAAGACGCGTGTAATAGTTCCTTATGGATTGTAGCAAATCACCTTTTCTCGCAAGCATAGTGATACGTTTAGAGAACGCGAGAAACTCACAGACAGCAACGATTACGGTTAGACTGATCAGAAGTAGCGGTAAAATGCCAAATGCTCCCGCTTTGATTAAACCGACAAAGAGGAAAAATTTTAAAAGCAGGGGGTAATTGAGTAACGCCATCGACGCTGAAGCTGCTGCGATCGTGACGGCGCCTAGGCCCGCGTATAGAATGCTTTTTCTGCTCAACCTCTTGCGTTTTCCGGTGGTTTCATCGATGTATCGCCAAAAACGGCGACCGGTTAATATGGCAGATAATTCTCTAGCGACAAAATAATAATTTGTGGATGACGTGTGATAAAACGCGAAAATACCAACGATAATCGCAACAGACAAAAGCAAACCCATATTGGTTAAGATGAAAAATAGCGTAGCTCCTGTCGCTAAGCCGTAGCAAATAGCGACAATACCTGCCAAGACGTGTCCTGTGCGGTATAACCAGCGTTTTGGGATCCCTAATAATGAGTGCGCCTCTTTGTTGAAAAACTTGCGAATTTCATGACAAACATGTAGGTCCATATGCGCAAGCAAGTCTTGAGTGAGCTCAAGCGCTTTGGCATTTGGTAGTGGTTCCCCGTTTTCTTCAGCAAGGGTGCGCACTAAGTGAAGCTTTGCGGGATTAATTTCTCCGTGATTTTGCGCGGCGAACGCAGTCAGAGCAGCGCTGATGTCGAGTTGCGTTTGACGTGATAGGTGTGCTCTTGCCAGGTATCCCTTTTTTTTATTTCCCTGGTCAAACCACGCGGTTTTCAGCACCAGCAGTAGCAGAAGTTCATCTGCGGTAAGTGCTTCATTGAGAGGAAGTCTAAGCTTGATGTCCCGTGTTTTTCCTGCCTGTGCAAAAAGTTCAAGTGTTTGAGCAATATCACCGGATTCGAGTGCCCTCTTGATAGCAAGCGCTCTAGACATATTGAGGTTCCATTCTGTAACTGTACTACTAAGGAGTGAGCGTAACAGAGTTTTCTTAAGATTTTCTTAACAGTGAGCTACGACCACAATTATTTATGGGAATCAAACCGTACTTTTTCGCAGTCTATAGGTATTGAAATGCGGCCTGTCACGGTAGAGAACCGTGGGCAAAAAAAGAGAGGTGATTATTAAGGTATACGAAGCAGCGATGAAACACCACGCCAGCGATTGGGAGGAAGCCCAGACACTGACGCGGATTGTAAACACCCAATACAGGAAATAATGATGCGTTTGACTTGACGATTCCTCGCCGCTTACGCGGTCGACCCTTTCGTTAAGGAAAGCGTAGAACTAGAACCGCTATCACCTCTTGCTTGCTCCAGTTCGCCTATCCTAATCTGCAAATTTTGGCTGCCTTCAACACCATTTAGCAATGGCACATTCGGTGCAACCACCTTTAATATGTGACAGAGGTAATACTCGACTTGTGGGTTTCTAAAATGCTGCAGCTCAACACCGAGATCGTTATACCCGCTGCTTACACGATAGTGCAGCTGTAAAAAATTATCTTGAAAAGGACCCTCCGTGTGATAGCGTTGCATGAAATGCAATGCCAAACCCAAGGAATTGACCGCATCACCAGGTGCAGCATGCATGGTCACCGCCGACTGCGGATTAAAACGCAAGGCCTTGACCTCCTGCTCGCTAAAACGCACTTGCATTAAGTGCGCATCAGTCAGTAAAGACAACGCAGCTTGTGCATTCTGACCTAAACCGCTAGGGCTTTGATCAGAGACAACCACATGCTCCAACATGGCCAACGCTAGGGGTAGGTGAGGGTGGGGAGAAGGCACGCCCGTTCTGGCTTGCAGGGTGATAACGAGTCTAGCCCCACGAATGGCATTGACCGGATCAATAAAGTTATTACCCTGATTATCTTGCGGCAGAAATGCACCCACTAAGTAATAGTAACCTGCCATTCCCAAGAGCTGACCGCTACGCGCTGGCTCCCGCTGCGCCGCATCGCTGTAGTGATCACCCAACTTAGTCGCAGCATCCGCATGACCTGCCAAGACTAGCAAATATAAGCAGTTCTCATAAGCAGGCTCGGCTGTCGCAACGAACTGGTCATACAGGTAATTTGTGAGGTATCCTATGTTCGCCTGTTCAGGAATAGTTAGGTTTTCTCGCTGACTAAGGTAAAGTGCCATCGTTTGGATGTCGCCGGTCTTCAGCAAGCCGCGCTGCCCTATGCTATCCACCCGCTGATTCATGGGGATGTTAACGCCCTGCTGTGCCAATAAATCAAATAATGCGGAGGGATCACCCTGCGGTAAATCTAATTTACCGGGGGTATAGGCCCGAACTTTTTCCTCTAAATCCCGCATTGCTTGTGCGGAATCAACCGCACGTCGAAAACCAAATAATGAAAGCATGGCTACCTCTTGTTGTTATGATTGCTGGTGCTATTATGCACAATGGCAACGAGTTAATCAATCCCTTTATTATCTTAGTGCTTATTATTTGACTGACAACCGCCTAATGAAACCGTCGTTCCGCAAACGCGTATAACGGCCGCCACAACAAACGATTGAATAACACCACATACAAACACATGACACCGATGCCGAGTGCAATACGGGGGAAATCACCGTCGGCCGTGTACGCCTTGATGTAAGCGCCCAAGCCGGTTGCCGTTAAGGTCGTGTCACCCCAGCTAACACATTCCGCAATGATGCTCGCATTCCATGCGCCACCCGCGGCAGTAATCGCACCGGTAATATAATAGGGATAAATTCCGGGTAAAATGAGACGGCGCCACCACAACCAGCCACGCACGCCTAAATTCGCCGTCACTTGATATAAGTCTTTGGGCAAGGCTAAAACTCCTGCGATCACGTTAAATAAAATATACCACTGCGCCCCGAGAATCATCAGCGGCGCCGTCCATATCTCTGCATTCAAGTGGTATTTGACTATCAACAACACTACCGCAGGAAACAACAAATTAGCGGGGAACGCGGCCGCCACCTGAATCACCGGACTCAGCACCTGTGCCAAGCGCGGATTAATGCCGATGTACACGCCAAGCGGAATCAACAACAAGGAACTGCATGCAATTAAAATAATAACCCGCAACCCTGTCACGCTACCGAGGAACAGTGCGTGTCGCACCTCTTGCCAATGCAACGATAGCGCCACAAAGCGCACTAAGGCAATGCTAAGCCCCAACACCACGGCAAACAACAATATGTTCCACGCATACGCCCTATACCGCGCACTGGTCGACAAGGGCTGTTGTTCCAAATAACGCGGTTTCTTGGAGCCGCCGCCCAAGTTAATAAATAGGCTCGCCGCAATACCCAACTTAGCACTGCAGTAACGCAACCATCGGGTGCGTTGCAGCACGCTCACGATCCAGGAATGACTGGCCTCTTGCGGCGTATCTTGGATTATTTTAAATTTCTCGGACCAACACAATAAGGGGCGAAAAAAAAGTTGATCGTACAACACAATGACGATCATCATCGCAACAATGGCATAGGCCACCGCGTGTAGATTCGCTTGCTTGATCGCCACATCAATATACGAACCAATACCCGGTAAGGTAATGGTTTGGTTCGCCACAGAAATAGCCTCAGAGGCCACCACAAAAAACCAACTGGCAGACATCGACATCATGGCATTCCACAGCAAACTGGGCATGGCAAAGGGCACCTCTATACGCCAAAATCGTTGCCATGCAGATAACCTAAACATGATCGCCGCTTCTTGTAAATCGGAGGGGACTGTTCGCAAACTCTGATAAAAACTAAACGTCATATTCCACGCTTGACTCGTAAAAATAGCGAAAATGGACGCGCACTGCGGCCCCCACAAACTACCGGGAAACAAGGCAATGAAACCCACGATGGTAATCGAGAGAAAACCCAACACCGGAACCGATTGCAAGATGTCTAATAGGGGAATGATGATCCGCTCGGCTTGACGATTCTTTGCCGCTAGCGCACCAAAAATAAGCGTGAATAAAAAAGAGCAAACCAACGCCATGGCCATGCGTAGCACCGTATGCAACGCATAACCCGGTAACACACGGACACCTAAACTAATCGCAATGGGATCACCGAGATGATAGGGCAAGGCCATTTGCTTGGCGATCCACGTAAACAACGCCACGAGTCCCAGGATCAATAGCAACGCCAATATATCCCAGCGATTAGGCGCGCTGACCGCGTTGGTTAATGTGTAGTACCGGTGTAACATGGTTCGCTGTACCCTACCGCAATACCGAGGTGAGGCAGGAGTATAGCCTTTCACACAGCCTATTGGCGACTGTTTAGAGAAAACAACTATTTTTACCTCGCCAATAAACAGCATCCTCAAATTTGCTGAATAGTTACCCTTAACTTTACGCCTACCCAGTAAAACTGGGCTTAACGGCGCTCAAGGGAAGAATCGCGATTCTCCCCTTGGGAAACCCCATCGCCTAGAGAATACTGCAAAATGCAAAAAGCGCATTTTGCAGTGCAATGGATCTTGTGTTAGCCGATAACGGACTGTCTCATCTGCTAGAGCTGCGTTGAACAACTGTGATATGCTCCTGACTTTTGCACAAGGGATTATTACATTGCGCATCATCTTTGCAGGAACTCCCGAGTTTGCTGTGCCGTCGCTACACGCATTAGTGACCTCCACGCATGACATCATCGCTGTGTATACGCAACCGGATCGCCCTGCGGGACGCGGCCGTCATCTACATGCCAGTCCCATCAAACACCTCGCGCAGACCCACGACATTCCGGTCTATCAACCGGCACGTCTGGATGCTACAGCGCAACATACACTACACACACTACAACCGGATCTCATCGTGGTCGTCGCGTACGGCCTGCTGTTGCCGGCTGCCGTGTTAGCACTACCACGCTATGGTTGCCTCAATGTCCACGCCTCCATATTGCCACGCTGGCGCGGCGCGGCACCGATTGCACGCGCTATTTTAGCCGGCGACACCCGCACCGGCATTAGTATCATGCAAATGGACGTAGGGCTAGACACGGGCGCCGTCTTACACAGCCAAGCGCTAGACATTTCACCCGAGGATAGCAGCGCCACGCTACACGATAAATTAGCTATACTGGGTTCTCATACTTTGCTCGCTACACTCCCCCTACTGGAAGCAGGTGCCATAAAACCCGTCGCACAGGAAAATCAACTCGCGTGTTACGCGAAAAAACTCAGCAAAGAAGAAGGCCTGATCGATTGGCAGCACAGTGCCGAAGCCATCGCTAGACAAGTGCGCGCTTTCAATCCGTGGCCCATCGCCTATACCCACATCGATAGCGGCGAACGACTGCGACTTTGGGCGAGCCACGCCTTACCACACAGCGATGATGCAGCGCCGCCAGGCACTATCGTGGCAGTCACCGACACGACCTTGCACGTCGCCTGCGCGCAAGGGCAATTGGGTATCACCCAACTGCAATTGCCCGGAGGTAAGGTGCTCTCCATCAAGGAACTGCGTCATGCCGCGCGCGCCTGGCTGCAACCGGGCAAACGACTACTGCCTACCGCGGAAAATCCATGAGCCAGACGCGCCTGCTTGCCGTACAACTATTGCATCAAGTCATTCATAACAAGCTTTCGCTGACCGAAGTGCTCAAGCAGCCCACGCCTAGCGCCGACGTCTCCACCCCATTACTGCATGAGTTGTGCTATGGCGTGTTGCGTTTTCATCCGCAATTAAACTTTTTAACCACGCAATTACTCGAAAAACCCTTACCTGCTAAACACATTGATCTGCAGATTTTACTGTGGGTAGGCCTCTATCAACTGTTGCATCTCGCTATCCCGGAACATGCCGTGATCAACGAAACCGTGGCGACCTGCGTTGCTTTACGCAAACCCTGGGCCAGAGGTTTACTCAATGCCGTGTTGCGCCGTTGTCAGCGTGAACGTAGCGCGTGCTTAGCACGGTGTGCAACGCAAGAATCGGCACACTATGCACATCCGACTTGGCTACTCGAAGCCATCAAACACGACTGGCCTGATGCGTGGCAAGCTATCTTACATGCAAATAATCAACGACCACCGTTGACCTTACGCGTCAACAGGCTACGCGTTAACGCCGAAGAATACGTGCAACGCTTGCAACAACAAGGAATTACGGCGCAACCGATAACAGAGGTACCCTCTGCGCTCACCCTACAACACGCGGTTGACGTGACGCAATTACCCGGCTTTGCATGCGGCGACGTCTCCGTGCAAGATGCCTCCGGACAATTCGCCGCAACCTTATTAGACATACAGCCAGAACAACGCGTGCTAGATGCCTGCGCTGCACCCGGCAGCAAAACCTGTCACATACTGGAATGTGCGCCGGATTGCACGCTACTTGCCGTGGAGAAATCGGCCGCACGTCTCACCCGCCTCAGCGAAAATCTGCAGCGCTTACAACTACACGCCACATTGTGTTGTGCCGATGCCACCCAAACAGCGCAATGGTGGGATGGTCAAGCGTTCGCACGTATTTTGCTGGACGCACCGTGCTCCGCCACCGGCGTTATTCGGCGTCACCCCGACATTAAGTGGTTGCGCCAAGCTGACGATATCGCCACCCTACATGAACAACAATACACGCTATTGCAGGCCCTATGGCCTTGCCTAGCGCCCCACGGGCTGTTGTTGTATGCCACCTGTTCGGTGTTGCGCGTAGAAAATGATGAGGTCATAACGCGGTTTTTATCCGTGCAACGTGACGCCAAGGTAATGCCACTGCAACTGTCCTGTGCCCGCAACACGCGGCATGGCATACAGATTCTTCCTGGCACACAACAGATGGATGGTTTTTACTATGCGTTACTCTGCAAAACAGCACCCGAATAATCGTGTACCCTACGTATCAATACCGGAGAATGTACGATGCACATCGAACACACCTTAACACCCGCCAACCAAGATATCGATCTTCTCACCCAGAAAATTAGCCAGGAAACACCCGGGTTTGGCACGGTCTGTCCGTTTGGCTTTTTTATACGAGATAATATCCAAGCACTCATTGCAGGATGCAATGGCTACGTGCTTTTTGGTTCTATCTATACCGATCAGTTATGGGTTCACCCTGATCATCGCAAGCTAGGCTTAGGTCGCGCGTTGCTGGAACGGGTTCACGCGTACGGCCATGAACAGGGCTGTACGATGGCTACCTTAGCAACGATGAGCTTCCAAGCCGCGCAGGGGTTCTATGCGAAACTGGGATATCAAATTGACTTTGAACGTAAAGGCTATGTAAAGGACTCTGCTTGTTTGTTCCTGAGGAGAAATTTGTAACAAAGCTTACTCCTCAGCACGATAACGCACACCTCATTTACCGATACAAAACCGCGAAAAAATCTCGCCTAACAAATCATCCGCGGTGAACTCGCCGGTTATCTCACCCAACACCTGTTGCGCTAACCGCAAATCTTCCGCGACTAACTCGCCGGCTTGAGAGTGGGTAAAGGTGTGCTGTGCCTGCATCAGTAATTGTTGCACCCGTGTCAACGCATCCACATGACGTCGCCGCGCACTGAAATCGCCTGCGCCGCCTTGATACCCCATACTTCGGGTCACATGCGTGCGCAACGCATCTAACCCCGCACCCGTTTTAGCAGATACATAAATATGTGCTCTGTCTTTGTTTTTTTCTGCGTGCGGCGCTTGACCGGTTAAATCAATTTTATTGTGCACCACGGTATGTGGACACTGTTGCAATGCGGGATAGTCGCGTAGCAACTGCTCTACCATTTCCGGCGTATACCTTTCATCTACTATAAGTAGCACGTGATCGGCCTTGCTCATTTGTGCGATCGCTCTGCGTATTCCTTCTTGCTCCACAGGATCAGAACTGGCTCGTAATCCCGCTGTATCAATGACCACGATCGGCAAACCTTCTAACTGAATGTGGCAGCGGATAATATCACGCGTTGTACCGGGAATGGCCGTAACAATTGCCGTTTCTTCGCCACTCAATTGATTGAGCAAACTGGATTTACCCACATTAGGCAAACCGGCAATGACAACCGTCACGCCTTCTTGCAATAACACGCCTTGCTGTGCGGTTTTTTGTAGCGTGTGTAAATGCTGTTGCAATACTGATAGCTGCACACCAATTTCACTGGCGTGTTCAATGTCTTCTTCGGGAAAATCAATGGTGGCTTCTACGTACATACGTAATTGCACCAAGGCTTGTTTAAAGGTCGTTATCTGCGAAGAAAAATCGCCTTGTAGTGAACGCATGGCGGCACGCGCAGCTTGCACACTGCTTGCATTGATTAAATCGGCAATGGCTTCTGCTTGTAATAAGTCGATTTTATTATTTAAAAATGCACGTTGTGAAAATTCACCGGGTTGCGCGAGTCTTACGCCTAAGGTAAACAGATGTTGCAATACGCCATCTAATACAATCGTGCTACCGTGTCCTTGCAGCTCCAACACATCTTCACCTGTGAAAGAATGCGGCGCCGGAAACCAGAGCGCAACACCTTCATCCATAAGAACTTGCGCTGCGTTTAAAAATTTTTTGTGGGTTGCATAACGTGGCTGCAACGCACCGAACATTTGCTGAATGACAAGAGGAACCCGTGTACCCGATACACGTACAATCCCTATACCACCACGTCCCGGTGGTGTAGCTATTGCAGCAATCGTATCGCGGTCACTGCTTAACATTACTTATTTTTATACGCTTTCTTACTAGAACCCTGCGCTTCTGCGTGCATAATACTGCGCGTGATCCACCACTGCTGCAAGATAGATAACGTATTATTAACCAACCAATACAACACCAAACCCGCAGGAAAATTCAAGAAAAACACCGTGAAAATAACCGGCATCAGCATCATCACTTTTGCCTGCATCGGATCGGGTGGCGGAGGACTCATCTTCTGTTGCACGAACATAGAAAAACCCATCAATAACGGTAGTACGTAAAACGGATCTTTAATGGATAGATCGGTTATCCATCCAATAAAAGGTGCTTGCCTAAACTCCACGCTATCTAACAACACCCAATACAAGCCTAAAAACACAGGGATTTGTACCAAAATAGGTAAGCATCCGCCTAACGGATTAATTTTCTCTTTCTTATACAACTCCATCGTGGCTTTTGTCATCGCCTGTCTATCATCACCGTAGCGTTCTTTCAGCAGTTGGATCTTCGGCTGCATGTTTCTCATTCTTGCCATCGAACGATAACTCGTCGCAGACAAGCGATAAAATAGCAATTTAATCAAAACAGTTACCGCAATAATACACCAACCCCAGTTGCCGAAAAACGAATGCATTTTTTCCATCAGCCAAAACAATGCGGAAGAAATAAACCATAAGAAACCGTAATCCACCGTTAAATCTAAATGCGGAGCTACTGCCGCGAGACGCTGAATAATAGTCGGCCCTACGTATAATTTGCTACCGACCGTAAGCGACTGTTGGCTTGCAACCTGCAATAACGGGCTCACCATTCCAATGGCATAGATTTCACCGGGCAATATCCGAGTATAATAATGGTATTTTTCACCGGCAGGAGGAATCCAAGCACTTAAAAAATAATGCTGCAACATCGCAGCCCAACCATTTTCTATATCACGCGATAAAGCTTGTTTGTGCATGGCTTTAAAGGTTATTTTTTCGTAAGGCTTTTCCGCACTGGAAATAGCTGCTCCAAAGAATGTATTAAAACTATTACCCGCTTGTTCCGTCTCTTTGCGTTTCAATTCCGTGTACAGGTGACCGGTCCAATTCTGCGGGCTACGATTGGCAATGGCATAACTCACATCGATGACGTAGCTGTCTCGGTGCAAAGTAAATATTTTATTAACCACTACGCCGTCTTTATTCCACTGTAAGGTCACCACCAATTTATCCTTACCATCGGCTAAGGAAAAAGTAGCGCCCTCCGTGGTATATTCAGCTTGCTCTTTATGAAGTAGATCAGGCCCAGTCGCGCTAACGAGTCCACTCTCCGCCCAATACCGTGAAGCTTCTTCATTATTCAACAACACCAACGCGCGTTGTGGTTTTTTGCTATTCTCTGGATAGCGTTTAAATTCACTGTAAATTATATTTCCGCCACGTAAGTCTATCTTCAGGCCTAGCAGATCCGTATCAACAACGATATAGCGCGTAGGTCGCATTGCGGGGGTAGCGGGTAATGTGGATTTATCGGTCGTTGCCAGCGCAGCACTTTCCGGCAATGGAATCCCTTGCTCACGCGCGGCCTGTGTCGCCGATGCAGCAGTCGTAACGGGTTGGTAATGGTCTTTTTGCCACGCATCCCAAAATAAGAACAACACTAAGAATAGGGCACCCCATAAGATCGCTTTTTGAAACTCCATAACCCGCTACACCTTTTTCTTGTTCGGAACGATATCCACACCACCACAATGCCAGGGATGGCAACGTAACAGCCGTAGGCCACTCAGCCAAAGCCCATACCCAAGACCATGCCGTTGTATAGCCTCATAACTGTAACGCGAACACGAGGGATAAAATCGGCAATGCGAGCCTATGAAAGGACTCAAGCAACAACGATAAAACAGTATCAATCCGCAGCAAGCGGCTTGTAGTATGCGTTTAGTTGTTTCCATATATCATCCACCCGCTTGGCAAAAGCAACTTTATCAATCGGTAAACCACGTTGATAAATCACAGCAACCATATCAACGGCAGGTAGTTCGATGCGCTTATGACGGAAACTTTCCCGCAGTACCCGCTTAAGGCGATTGCGTAAATAAGCTTTTTTTACCTGCTTTTTGCCTATGACAAAACCAAAGCGTGGATAAACCAGCCCGTTGCTACGGGCTAACAGCGTTATGCCTTGCACACGAAAGGGAACCGCTTCCTTGAAAACGCGACTAAAATCATCACCACGCAAGCGAAGAAAAGCAGAAAACGATGATCCGATTTCGTTCAAGCGCTGACTCGAATACGACCTTGTCTGCGTCTACGGTTGATTATCTTACGACCGTTCTTAGTTGCCATTCTGGCGCGAAAGCCATGGTCACGTTTGCGCTTAAGTTGACTGGGTTGAAAAGTTCTTTTCATGAACACACCTTAAAGTAATGAAACAACCACAAAATAGTGCGAAAGTTTACATAAAGGGCATGAAGGAAGTCAAACAATGCTTACATCTTTATAATAAATATATTTTAATGTTTTATGTTTATGTTTCTTATTAATCGCTTGTCTATGTGCTTACTTCGCTAAACTTGTTTAATTTCAATTAGTTACGCTCATTTTTTGTGTGGGTAACTCTTGCCGCCGGTTGTGGGTAAGACTTGTAGCGTTGGGGTTTCTTGTTAAACCGGCAAAATCATAACGTGTTATCCACAGTTAGCACACAGGAAACAACGGTTGACGGAAGTGAGGTGTCGCGAGAAAGGTCATTTTTTAACATGAAGTGAAATAAAGCATCCTTCTTCTTTTTTGCTGAGTTTCGACATTCCGCGCGAATCGCATTAACTTTGTTGCTAAATTCAGCTAGTATGGGCGAGAAATTGTGGTTAATAGGGGTTGGTACGCTGTGTCTGTTTCTTTAGCAACGTGGGATTCGTGCCTCGAGCACTTGCGCGATGAAATATCTCCACAACAATTCAATACGTGGATTCGGCCGTTACACGCAGAGATTCGTGATGACAAGCTGCATTTACTCGCGCCCAATCGGTTTGTTTTGGATCGTATAGATGAGTTTTTTTTGTTGCGAATTAAAGAATTAATGGTTTCTGTGGTAGGCGACGGCGTTGGTGCGGTGGTGTTGGAGATAGGCACGAAGGCTCAAGAGGGGGACGCCGGCAAAGACGTTTTGTCGCAGATGAATACACCGGCACACAAGGTGATTAACGAGCGAAGCAACCTACCAGCGGATGTCCCTACGAATGTTTTTATCGCGCATCACGGTAACATCAACCGAAGTTTTACGTTTACTAACTTTGTTGAGGGTAAATCCAATCAACTGGCAAAGGCCGCGTCTTTTCAGGTAGGTGAGAACCCCGGGAAAGCCTATAATCCCTTGTTACTGTATGGCGGGGTGGGGTTGGGTAAGACCCATCTGTTGCACGCCATTGGCGATGTTATTTTGCAGAATAATCCACGCGCGAAAGTCTTGTACTTACATTCTGAGCGCTTCGTTGCGGATATGGTAAAAGCATTACAAACCAATCGCATGAATGATTTTAAAGCCTATTACCGCACCGTGGATGCGTTACTCATTGACGATATTCAATTTTTTGCGGGTAAAGATCGATCACAGGAAGAGTTCTTTCACACATTTAACTCCTTACTTGAAGGGCAGCGTCAAGTGATTTTGACCTGTGATCGTTATCCCAAAGAAATATCGGGTCTTGAGGAGCGATTAAAATCACGCTTTGGTTGGGGCCTAACGGTGGCAGTTGAACCGCCTGAATTAGAAACGCGCGTAGCTATATTGATGAGTAAAGCCGAGCAAAGTCAGATTGTCATACCGCACGAAGTTGCTTTTTTTATTGCGAAACGGATTCGCTCTAACGTGCGTGAATTAGAGGGCGCGCTTAAGCGCGTCATTGCCAACGCGCATTTCATCGGAAAACCAATTACCTTGGAGTTTGTGCGTGAGGCCTTACGCGATTTATTGAGTTTACAGGACAAGCTAGTGACCATAGAAAATATTCAGAAAACAGTCGCTGAATATTATAAAATACGCGTCGTGGAATTATTATCTAAACGACGCAGCCGTTCTGTCGCTAGGCCTCGTCAAATGGCTATGGCGTTGGCCAAGGAGCTTACAAATCATAGCTTACCCGAGATAGGTGATGTCTTCAGTGGCCGCGATCACACGACTGTGCTGCATGCTTGCCGTACCATTAATCGTTTACGCGAGATGCAGGTAGACATAGAACAAGACTACACGAATCTACTCAGGATATTGACTACCTAAGCACGGTTAGTGGTGTATAACGAGTGACGGCTAAAGAGGGTGTAGCAATGGATTTTCACATACAAAGAGAAGCGCTATTAAAGACTTTACAAAAAGTAAGTGGCGTTACTGAAAAGCGCCAAGCTATGCCTATTCTGAGTAATGTCTTGTTGCGAACCCAACAGGACGTCGTTTCGTTTACGGCAACGGATACGGATATGGAATTGGTGGTTTCCCTTGGCTTAGAGCAACCGACAGAGAGCGCCGAAACCACGGTGTCAGCGCGCAAGTTAATGGATATTTGTCGCGTTTTGCCAGAGCAGCAGAAAATTAAAATTTCAATTGAAAATCAATTGGTTACATTAAGATCTGGGCGTGCAAAGTTCTCTTTGTCGACGTTGCCTGCAGACGACTTTCCGGCGTCTGAATTGGGTCCTGCGGAATTAGAACTCACCTTGCCGCGACGCGAGCTCTGTTATTTGTTGCATCGCACCCACTTTGCCATGGCCAACCAAGATGTGCGTTATTATCTCAATGGCTTACTGTTAGAAATAGGTGCGGATCGTCTGTGCGCGGTGGCAACGGATGGTTATCGCTTAGCGCTGTGTGAATACGGCATCGCGTTACCACAAGAAAAAAAGCAGCAAATTATTATTCCCAGGAAAGCGGTGGTTGAACTGTTGCGCTTAACGGAAGAAGATGCGGAAGATGCGGTGTTGACCGTTAATAAAAATCACCTAAAAATCGACATGATGGGTTTATGCTTCACTTCCAAGTTAATCGATGGGCGTTACCCAGAGTTTACCAATATCATTCCTATGGGCTGTGATAAGACGATGCAGGTGGACAAAGACGTATTGAAAAACATGCTACTACGCATGTCGGCATTGTGTAATGACCGCTTTAAAAGTGTGCGTTTTGCGCTGCAAACGGGTGTGTTAAGCGCTTCGACCAGCAATGCAGAGCACGAGCAAGCAGAAGAAACGGTAGAAATAGATTACACGGGGCAACCCTTAGAAGTGGTGTTTAATATACGTTACTTATTGGATATTTTAGCGGTTGTTTCTGGAACTATTCGGTTTAGTTTTAAAGATGTAAACAGCAGTGTTTTAATCGAAGAAACGGCGACCACAGATGTTAAATATGTGGTGATGCCCATGCGTCTTTAGGCGAGAGCAAGGCCCGTTAATGAGCATTGTCAAACTAGAGATCACCAATCTACGCAATATCACTGGGTTGCACTGTCATCCCAGTTCTCGGCTTAATTTGATTTACGGTCGCAACGGCAGTGGTAAAACCAGCATCTTAGAAGCTATTTACCTGTTGGGGTACGGCCGTTCTTTCCGCAGTGGTTTAATTGATTCTCTGGTGCGCTACGAACAGGCCAAAGCAGTGGTCTTTATGTTGCTAGGCCAAGAGGATGGCCAAACCATCAGTATAGGCTTGGAAAAAGGCCGCCAAATGGGGCAGCGTGTTCGTGTCGATAACCGCGATGTGCACAGTACGGCAGAGCTTGTGCGTTTCTTGCCAGTACAGCTGATCAATCCGGACACCTATGGTTTATTGATAGATGGGCCGAAAAAGCGTCGGCAGTTCATGGATTGGGGGTTGTTTCACGTGGAACCATTATTTTTCCCCCTGTGGAAACGCTTTCAGCGTTGCTTGGAGCAGAGAAATGCCGCTTTAAAATCATCCGCGATTCAGGCGAGTGTCTGGAATCTTGAATTTACGCGTGCCGCAATAGAAATAGACAATTACCGTGCGGCATACATGGGGGAGTTTCGAACCCTGTTGCAGCAAATACTTCTGCGCTTGCTACCGGATCTGACGGAGTTGGATGTGCTGTACCGACGCGGTTGGGATAACGGAAAAAGTCTTGATGTTGTATTGGCTGAACAGATTGCACGAGATGTGCAGTTTGGCTTTACGCACTGCGGTCCTCACCGCGCCGATCTAGTCATGCGGTACCACGGGGTTTCTGTAGCCGATGCGTTGTCACGAGGGCAGCAAAAAATGCTGGTTATTGCGTTGTGTGTCGCTCAAGGGGTTTTGTTAAAGCAGAAAATACGGGCCACGTGTACTTACTTAGTGGATGATTTGGGTGCGGAACTGGATGTTGCTCACCGCGAATTGGTCATGGAATTGTTGCTGGAAATGGAGGCGCAGCTGTTCGTCACCGGGATAGAATACCGAGACTTGTCGCGTTGGGTAACGGTGCAGGACAGCTCCGTGTTTCACGTGGAACACGGTAGTCTGACGCAACAGGGGTAAGGGCATGGCATACGGATCCAGTTCGGCGCGATGGTTGAGGCGACTACGGTCTTTACCGAAGTAAGTGCAGACAATCGGGTCTCTGTAGAACGGGGCTGCGTTGGTAAAATGGTGTGGCGAGGCATAGTATGCTACAGTATGCGGCCTAAAGCCGTGTGACTGTGTGTGCCGCTCTGCGCGGCAATAAAAGCCGAGAGTGGATTGTGTCGACTAAGGCGATTGTTGGGATGTTTGCGCTCCTTGGCGTTATGTAGCGGCGTTATAGTGAAAGATATTGCCTGGATGTGCTGCCGTGCTTTTGAATTAACTGTGAACCGCGAAGGGGTCATTATCAATGGAGAGTGTTGAAGTCGTGAAGAGTACCTACGATTCTTCTAATATAAAAGTGCTAAAAGGGTTAGATGCCGTACGTAAGCGTCCTGGTATGTATATCGGTGACACCGATGACGGCACCGGGTTACACCATATGGTATTTGAGGTTGTCGACAATGCGATCGATGAAGCACTGGCGGGACATTGCGATCAGGTTTTAGTCACAATACATGCAGATAATGATATTTCTGTGCGTGACAATGGTCGGGGCATTCCGGTTGATATGCATCATGAAGAGGGCCGCTCGGCGGCGGAAGTCATTATGACCACGCTGCACTCGGGTGGAAAGTTTGATAATGATTCGTATAAGGTGTCTGGTGGCTTACATGGCGTTGGTGTGTCGGTAGTCAATGCGCTTTCGGATGAGCTGGATTTAATTGTTAGAGTTAATCAACGCGTGTATAGGCAGGTTTATCAACTGGGTGTTCCTGTGGCCCCTATTGCTACAATAGGCGAAACGGATACGACAGGGACCCAAGTACGTTTCAGACCTAGCGAGACCATCTTTAAAAACATCTGTTTTAATTACGACATATTGGCCAAGCGCTTGCGCGAATTGTCATTTCTAAACTCCGGAGTGCGGATTACACTCATCGATGAACGCACCGGTATGGAAGATTGTTTTAATTACGAAGGCGGTATCGGTTCTTTTGTTTTATATTTAAATAAAAATAAAACACCGGTGAATGATTTGTTTTATTTTTCAACAAACAAGCAAGATATGGGTGTCGAAGTTGCACTGCAGTGGAACGATGGTTTTCAAGAAAGTATCCATTGTTACACCAATAATATTCCGCAGCGTGATGGTGGGACACATTTGGCTGGATTTCGCGCTGCCATGACTCGCACCTTGAATAACTACATAGAAAAAGAAGGCCTAGCCAAGAAGCACAAAATCGCGATGACGGGAGATGATGCGCGCGAAGGCTTGGTGGCTATTTTGTCGGTTAAAGTACCTGATCCTAAGTTTTCTTCGCAGACCAAAGATAAGCTGGTTTCCTCCGAAGTGAAGGCGGTGGTCGAGGCACAGATGGCGGAAAAGTTGCAAGACTATTTGCTGGAGAGGCCTGCACAAGCCAAGTTGATCATTGCAAAAATTATTGACGCGGCACGTGCGCGTGAAGCAGCGCGCAAAGCCAGGGAAATGACACGGCGTAAAGGCGCGCTGGATATTGCCGGATTACCAGGCAAATTGGCCGACTGCCAAGAAAAAGATCCCGCGTTGTGTGAAATTTATTTGGTTGAGGGTGATTCGGCCGGTGGCTCCGCGAAGCAGGCGCGCGATCGCAAGACCCAGGCGATTTTACCGCTTAAAGGTAAAATACTAAATGTAGAAAAAGCGCGTTTCGATAAGATGTTGTCTTCCATTGAGGTGGGCACGTTGATTACCGCGTTGGGGTGTGGGATAGGCCGTGAAGAATACAACCCCGATAAGTTGCGTTACCATCGTATCATCATCATGACCGACGCCGATGTAGACGGCGCGCATATTCGCACTTTGTTGCTGACTTTTTTCTATCGCCAGATGAGGGAATTGGTCGAGCGCGGGCACATTTATATTGCGCAACCGCCACTGTATAAAGTGACGAAAGGCAAACAAGAGCAATACGTTAAAGACGATGATGCATTGGAAGCCTATCTCGTGCAAATTGCGTTGGAAAAAGCGGCGCTTTTTCCCAGCGCGCAGGCGTTACCTATTACCGGTGTGGGCTTAGAAACGCTGGTGTATGATTACCGCAGTGTGATGAAAATGATCGTGCGTTTATCCCGCCGTTTTCCTGCTGCCGTGTTGCGCCAATTGATTTTCATGTCGGCATTAGAGCAAGAGCAGTTAAAAGTAGCCACTGTAATGCAGGGGTGGGTCGATGATCTGATGGTAAGCATGCAACGCTTTAATCTGAATGGCGAACATTACGCGATACAAATCAAAGAAGATTTGGAGCAACAAGTATTTTTACCCAACGTTACGTTTACGAGTCACGGTAAACAATATAACTATGTGTTATCGCGCGAATTTTTTGTTTCCAGTGAATACCGCGCCTTGCGTAAACTGGGGACGCAGTTAAGTGATTTATTGGGTGCGGGTGCCTACGTGCAACGCGGTGATAAGCAGCACGCAGTCGATACCTTCGAGCAAGCGTTGGAGTGGTTGTTGGCGCAAGCCAAGCGTGGCCAAGACATTCAGCGCTACAAGGGTTTAGGAGAAATGAACCCAGACCAACTGTGGGATACGACGATGAACCCTGCAACCCGACGCATGCTACAAGTCTCTGTAGAAGATGCGATAGCGGCCGATCAATTGTTTACAACATTGATGGGCGATCACGTAGAGCCGCGTCGTGCCTTCATAGAAAGCAATGCGTTGGAAGTGTTGAATTTAGATGTATAGAGGCACTTTGCCAAACAGTGACGAGATCCCCCCGGTTAGCATTCGCTGCTAACCGGCGTGTGTTAGGGGTTCTATGTCCTTTGCTGCTGGCGGTATTAACGAGATCCGTTACTAAACGTGTAGTCATACAACTCGGCGGCGATAAACTTATCTTGAAAAATGCGATCAACAGCCGCCTCTATGATCATATTCAACATGTCAGCGTAAGTTTTTCCGGCGAATCCGGCCATTAGGTTTAATTTACCATCCCAGCACCAGCCCGGGTTAGGGTTGACTTCTAAGAGCTTAATCTTACCGTGTTGATCGGCGCGAAAATCAAAGCGGGCATAGTCTCTGCAGCCGAGTCGCTCAAATAAAATAGTGGAGCTATCGATCAGCCTGCGTTCTGCATCTATGTCTAGAGAGGCTTGCACGTAACGGATTTTGTTCCAGTAAGGGGATTCGGGTAACCACTTTGATTCATAACTTAAAATTTTGGGTAAGTCTTCCGGCAGTTCGGTGTAATCCACTTCCAGGATGGGTAATACGTTAAAATTACCGGGGTTACCTATGACACCTACGCTGTATTCTGTGCCTGATAGATATTCTTGGATCAAAATAGCGGTGTTGGGCAAGGCGGTCTTTAGATCGTCAAGGTAAGCAACCAATGCTTCCGGTGTATGGACGACAGCATCTTTGGTGATCCCAATCGAACTATCGCCCAAGTTAGGTTTCAGTAAGGCGGGGAAAATAGACGGTAAGGTCGCGGCTTGATCGCTAGGATCATAATACGTCTCTAACGGTACCGGAATTTCTAAGCGTTGTGCGAACGCGCGCACGACGGCTTTATTGTAACAAAGGGCGAGGCTTGCTGGTGTTGCACCCGAATACGGAATCTCGAGCATGTCGAGTAGCGCGGGGATATGCAGCTCCTGTTCGGCTTTATTGGCAAAGCCTTCATCGCAAAAATTCAAGACGAAATCAGGTTTGTTTTGTAACAGTGTGTCGATGAATTTTTTATGTTGATCCGAGTATTTTACGTGATACGGCACCAAACTTAGGGCTTTTTTCAGTTGCTGTATGGTTGCCAGATCTTCGCTATTAAATTGTCCGTTACGTTTTACAGAATCCGAGAGGCGTGGGTCGCCTAACATAACCAACATGGTCTTTTTGGTTTTGGCGGCGGCTATTTTGATGGACTTGACCGGTGTGGTAGCGCTGATGAACATACGATTTGCCATCATTCCTAAATCTTGTCCGCGTGTGGATTGCGCAAACATATTGTCGTGTAAGGTGACGTTTTTGAAGTTGAGTCGTGTCAGCATCGTTTGCATTTCTTCAAATGTGTAGAGCCGTTCCGCGTAAAATTGATCGGCAATCACACCACGTTCGGCATGGACTACCACTTCACGTGAAATAATGCGAGATTTATCCTGCGATAAGGACCGCTCTCTGCAAACGAATTGATTGCCATCTATCCATTCCCAGGAGCGCGGTTCAAAGTGTTGTCGCATCCATTCGCCATTGACGATGTCCATGACGAGTTTTCCTTCGCTTTTCAGTACGCGGGATACCGAATGCAATACGGCCAAATCATCTTCTTGTGATTCAAAATAACCGAAGGAATTACCAAACAAGACGACGCAATCTAGGCTGAGTTCTGGTAAACGAATTTTACGTGCATCCCCTTCCGAGAAACGGATCCGAAAGCCAAGTTGCTGCGCGCGTTTTTTGCCGACACGAATCAAATAGCGTGAACGATCTAAACCAGAGACATTGGTGTAACCGCGACGGTGTAATTCTATGACGTGACGTCCTTGGCCGCAGCAAAGATCCAAAACATGGTGTTCTGGTTTTAGGTCAATGGAGTTGATGAGCATATCAATTTCTTGTGCGGTGTTGAGATCATTCTCAATGACGTCGCCGTCTGTTTTTAAATATAAAGAATTAAACAGCGTGCGCCACCAGTCAGAAGGCAAGTGCTTTTCCAAATCAGCAATAGGGCCTAGCGTGTGTGGTTGTGAAACAGTCGGCGTAGCGTCAGCCATCGGTGTTATCCTAAAATGAGCATTAATGGGTATGTTGTCTGTTTCGCAAGTTAAGCATGATTTTATTCATAAAAACAAGACGGGTTAGTTAAAAACGAGGTAACGGCACCGCTAGCGAATGAAACCGGAGGTGCGGTAATGCCTGCAGGCATTCTTCGCGCAAAACGCCCTAAAAAACCACGTCTTTGCTGAATAGTTACAAAAGTTTATACTGTCGTGGGCAGTAAGCAAGCGGGGAGTATGTAATGCAATGGGAGAAAATAATAGGGGTGGTGGTAGGGCTACTATTTGTGTGGATGGCATATCGTAGTTTACGGGCGAATCCGCAGGCCTTAAGTAAAGAAAACCTGGGTAAAAGCTTTCGTTCCATGGGGATTTTAGGTCTAGCGTTGATTGTTTTCGTGGGATTTTGTGTGCTTTTGCTGCGAAGCTAGCGTAAAAAGAATAAAAAAGATGATTTTTTGCACATAATAAAGTATGGTGTGTCGTTTGTCTCGCACGGGTGTGCTGAGCGGCGTAAACCAATGGTCGTTAAAATAATACTATGAATATTGAAAAAATTTATGATGTCATCGTCGTCGGTGGTGGGCATGCGGGAACGGAAGCAGCGTTGGCTGCTGCACGCATGGGGGCTAGTACCTTATTGCTGACGCACAGCATCGAGACCTTGGGCCAAATGTCGTGTAATCCTTCGATAGGAGGGATAGGCAAAGGGCACTTAGTCAAAGAGATCGATGCCTTGGGTGGCGTGATGGCGCACGCAGCGGATCGGGCGGGTATTCATTTTCGTATTTTGAATGCGAGTAAGGGTGCGGCAGTGCGTGCTACCCGTGCGCAAGCCGATCGTGTGTTATACAAACAAGCCATTCGTACGGCATTAGAAAATCAACCACAGCTGACTCTGTTGCAACAAGAAGTGGATGATTTCATGGTAGAGAACGAGCGCATTTGCGGCGTGTTGACACGCATCGGTGTTGCGATTAGAGCAAAGGCGGTCGTGTTGGCAGCGGGAACTTTTTTAGGGGGACAGATTCATATCGGCCTGAACAATTATCAAGGCGGCAGAGCGGGCGATCCACCGTCCAATCGCTTGGCTCAGCGTCTGCGCGCGTTGCCGTTTCGCGTGGCCAGGCTCAAGACCGGCACCCCACCGCGCATAGACGGTAGTAGCATTGATTACACGAATTTAATCGAGCAACCCGGCGATAGTCCGGTGCCGGTGTTTTCTTTTTTGGGTAATGTGGCGGAGCACCCTGCGCAGCGAAGTTGCCATATTGCGTATACCAATGCCGCTACCCACGCCATCATTCAGGCGAATTTGGATCGCTCACCTATGTACAGTGGTAATATTGCGGGTGTTGGACCACGCTATTGCCCTTCGATAGAGGATAAGGTCGTACGTTTTGCCGATAAGACCCGCCATCAAATTTTTATTGAGCCCGAAGGCTTGACGACGCGTGAAGTGTATCCCAACGGCATTTCAACCAGTTTACCTTTTGACGTGCAAGTAGCGTTGGTGCGCTCTATCGATGGTTTTGCGCACGCGCACATTACGCGACCCGGTTACGCGATAGAATACGATTTTTTTGATCCGCGCGATCTACGGCCTACCTTAGAAACAAGCTGGATCAGCGGTTTGTTTTTTGCGGGACAAATTAACGGGACCACCGGATACGAGGAAGCCGCGGCGCAAGGTTTGTTAGCGGGACTGAACGCCGCGTTGCGCGCGCAAGATAAAGAAGGTTGGTATCCACGCCGCGAACAAGCCTATCTTGGCGTGCTCGTTGATGATTTACTGATGCAAGGTGCGCAGGAACCCTATCGTATGTTTACCAGTCGCGCGGAGTATCGTTTGTCATTGCGTGAAGACAACGCGGATATACGCTTAACCGAAGTCGGGCGCGCGTTGGGTTTGGTAGACGACACGCGTTGGCGTGCGTTTGCGACTAAACGTGATGCGGTGAGCGCAGAGACGGAACGTTTAGCCACACTATGGATACAGCCTGATAGCGTTGCTGCACGCGGCATAGGGCTGAGTTTACAACAACCTTTACACAAAGAGCATACGGCATGGGATTTGTTGCGTAGACCAGATTTGTCGTATCAGACCTTAATGCAAAACGACGGTGTAGGCCCTGGCTTGGATGACAAGATTGCGGCCCAACAAGTGGAAATTCAAGCAAAATATGCGGGTTACGTGCTACGTCAAGATGAAGAAATTTTACGCCATCGGCGCAATGAGAATACGCGCATCCCGGTTGATTTTGATTATCAGCAAGTCTCTGGTTTATCGGCCGAGGCGCGTGAAAAACTGCAACGCAGCAAACCTGCCACGCTTGGCATGGCGAGTCGCATGCAGGGCATTACGCCAGCGACGGTTTCTTTGTTGTTGGTGTATTTAAAAAAACACCGTAGTGCTCCCGTGGGAGTAGGCAGTGACAGCTGATCTTGCAGCGTCGCTCGCGCATGGATTGCAGCAATTGCAGTTGCAGGTAACGGCACAACAACAGCAGCAGTTGTTGCACTACCTGACGTTATTAGAGAAATGGAATAGAGTCTATAATTTAACGGCCATACGCGATAGACAGCAGATGGTGGTGAAACACCTGTTGGATAGTTTATCCATTTTGCCCTATGTGCAAGGTACGCGGATCATCGACGTGGGTACCGGTGCGGGATTACCGGGGATCCCCTTAGCGATAGTCATGCCTGAACGCGCGTTTGTATTGCTAGATAGCAATATAAAAAAAATTCGTTTCCTGCAGACGGTTACTCAGCAATTGGCGTTGCCGCAGGTGCAAGTCATGCATGGTCGGGTGGAAGCCTATACGCCGCAGCAACCGGCAACGGATATACTCAGTCGTGCGTTTTCCGATTTATCGGCGTGGCTGCATGCCACGCAACATCTGGGGGATAAAAACAGCCGATTTTTAGCGATGAAAGGCGTCTACCCACAGCAGGAATTGGCTACATTACCCGCGTCATTTCGTTTACAACAAGTGGTGATGTTAGATGTTCCATTGCTGAATGAGGCACGGCACCTCGTGTGTGCACAAAAGCGTGTGGACTAGGCGTGCTCGAAATGCGATACCGCATCTTTATTGCGTTTATTCGCTAGCGCTATAGTCCTCTTTCAACTTAACATAGGACAACGCAGAATAACGTAAAAACGCTGTTTCTTCCGGGGTGAGCGCACGCACTTTCCGTGCAGGGCGACCTACCCACAAAAATCCGCCGTCTAATATCTGACGTGCTGGGACCAAGCTGCCAGCGCCTAACAAGGTGCCACTCTCAATGATCGCATGATCGAGAACAATACTGCCCATGCCGATGAGGCAATAGTCGTGAACGGTGCAACCATGCAGTACGACGTGATGTCCTACCGTCACGTAATCGCCAATCTGCAAGTGGGCACCTTGTGGATGGTAGTGACTGTCGTGGGTGACGTGCAGGGTGCAGTTGTCTTGTATGTTGCTGTAGGCGCCAATACGAATGGGATTCACGTCACCGCGAATGCTGGCCATCGGCCACACGGAACTGTGTGTGTTGATTACAACATCACCTTGTACCAGTGCGCAGGCGTCCACGTAAACCCCGGCAGCAAGTATCGGTGTTTTATCCTTAAAGGTGCGAATAGTCATGTTCTACCTCTCGCGAATTTTACCGGCCCGTTGTGGTACCGGTAAAGAAAACAGCGCATCCACTTTCGTGGTGAGTTGTTTCGTTATTTCTGTGGTTCTCGTGTAGGCAGTGCATGCCATGCAATAGCGGCGAGCACAAACAGCATACCCATGCATTGGGTGCTACTGATGGTTTCGTGCAAGGCAGTCCATGCAATCACCACGGTGCTAACCGGCATAATCGCCGTCAGCAAGCCGGAGGTGGTGCCACTGACACTGTGTTGCCCCATGCTCCATAACACATAAAACACCGCCGAAGAGGCACTCATTAGCGTGGTGATTATGCCAAATTTAAAGGAAACATGCAGCGTAGATAAATCGGTGTAAGCATACAGCAATAGCCACGAGACGGGCAAATTGATGGCATGCAAAATGGTCGCTTCTAGTAAGACAGGAATTTTTGTGCGGTGCATTTTGACGAGTACGTAATAACCTGCCTCAGGCAATAGCGCGAGTAAAATAAGACTATTCCCCAGTAGATGATGGAATTGTGTATTGGGGTGTAAATTAATAAAAAGTAAACCGATCAGCGTAAGCAGCATGCAATATAGACTAGTGTAGGTTAAGCGTTCCCGCAAAAAAAACAGGGACATTAAAATGATGATGGCGGGTAATGCGCCGGTAATAATGCCCGCTATATTGGCGTCGGTGTAGTGCAAGCCGAATAAGAAGAGGGAATTAAATAAAATGCCTGCACACAAACCTTGCGCGCTGAGGAAGAGCCAGTCTCGTGTGCTGAGTTGATTTAACTGTTGGCGTAATGGAATGCGTCCAGGCCGCGATGCGACATGCAATAGCCACAACAGTAAAGTTGCCAGTGTAAAGCGTGCACTGATAATAAAAAACATCGGAGACTCCGCCAGCAATACCTTAGCACACACGATGTTGATACCGATCATGCACTGTGCCACACACAGGTAAACATAAGGCATTACAGTTGTATGTTTCACAACATATCCTTTGACGATAAGAGACCCGCGATTATTACGTGTTTAATGCGTGTCATGCAAGCTCAATTGGCGGATAATGCGGCGTGCTACAGGAGCAAGTCTTATTTTTTGGCGTCCCCTTAAAATGCATGCGTTACGGTATAGGATGGTGTTGCTTAAACAACGCAGGCCAACGGGTTTGGCAACGCCGGTGCGTTGTCGGTTAATGCGTAAGCAATGGATAAGCTATGCAGGAAAAAGCATATTTATTCCGTGCTATTGGGTATGATAGCCGATGAGATTGTCGGTTAATGCGCAATGCTGCAGCAATCTGTCGCAAGCGACCGAGTTGCTGAACTTTAGGATAGGGAGTAACAAACGATGCAGAACCTTTTACTGGATGGATTTTCTGACGTGCCTGATTTCGCAGGCATTACGCCGGAGCAGGTGCAGCCCGCAATAAAATACGTGTTGGCGGATAACCTAGCGCGTATAGAACAATTACTTTTGGCTGCAGAGCCTACCTGGGAAAACACGATTGCGCCGTTGGAAGAGTTAGACAATCGTTTGCATGAGGCGTGGTCTTGCGTCGGGCATTTGAATGCGGTGGTGAGCACACCTGCCTTACGTGAGGCACATAATGCGTGTTTGCCGCAGCTTACCGAATATAATTTGGTGCTAGGTCAGCATGATGGCTTATATCAAGCATGCCAGCGTATTGCCAAGAGTCCTACTTTTGCAGCACTTACCCGTGCACAACGCACCAGCATCAACAACAGTTTGCTTGATTTTACCTTATCGGGAATTGCCTTAAACACGGATCAACGTGCGGTTTTCAGTAAATTATCCCAGGAGCTATCGCGTTTATGTAGCACCTTTGAGGATAACGTATTGGATGCAACCGATGCTTGGCAGTTGCCTGTGAGCGCACAACAGTTAGCGGGTGTGCCTGAACTCACCCAAGTAGCCGCTGCTGAGTTTGCGCATAGCAAAGGTCACAGTGGTTATCTGTTGGGATTGAATTTTCCGTGTTACCACGCGATATTAACCTATGCCACCGATCGTAATCTGCGAGAGCAGATGTACAGTGCTTATGTCACACGTGCATCGGATCAAGCGTCGGCGCGTTGGGATAATGGTCCTGTTATGGTGGATATTCTACGACATCGCTTACAGTTGGCACGTTTGCTGGGGTATCCACATCATGCGGCGTGTTCGGTGCAGAAAAAAATGGTAAAGCAACCGCAGCAAATCCACGATTTTTTACAGCAACTGGTGACCCGCGCTAAGCCACGTGCGCTACAAGAGCTGCAACAGTTGACGGATTTCGCACGGCAACAAGGATTAGAAGGACCGTTGCAAGCATGGGATGTGGCTTTTTACAGTGAACGCTTGCGGCAAACGCAATACGCCATTGCCGAAGAAGAGTTACGCCCTTATTTTCCCATGCCCACCGTACTGGATGGGTTATTTACGCTGACGCAGCGTTTGTATGGCGTCACCATCACCGAACACGTCAATACAACTGTCTGGCATGACAGTGTACGCTTTTTCCATGTGACGGACAAAGACGGAACCTTGCGTGCGCAATTTTACATGGATTTATATGCAAGACCGCACAAACGCGGTGGTGCGTGGATGGATGAATGTCGCGCGCGACGTTTACGTCAAGATCATACCGTACAGATACCGATTGCTTTATTAAATTGTAATTTTGCGCCGCCTACAGGTGATGCACCTGCATTATTGACGCACGATGAGGTGGTGACTTTGTTTCATGAGTTTGGCCATGGCTTACATCACATGTTAACGGCGGTGGATTACCCACAGGTATCGGGTATTAATGGTGTGCCTTGGGATGCGGTAGAACTACCCAGTCAGTTTCACGAACAATGGTGTTGGCAAGCCGAGGTGTTGCCGTTGATTTCGGCGCATTATCAAACGGGAGAGACGTTACCGCAGGTGATGATTGAGCGCTTGTTGGCATCACGTAACTTTCAATCGGCTATGCATATGTTAAGACAATTAGAATTTGCACTGTTTGATATGCAGATCCATTCGGTAAGCGATGTAGATACCATCACTAGCGCATGGATCGAACAAACACTGGCTGCGGTGCGGCAGCAGGTCGCGGTATTGCTGCCTCCGGCGTATAACCGTTTTCAACATAGCTTTTCGCATATTTTTGCCGGAGGATATGCGGCGGGTTACTACAGTTATAAATGGGCAGAAGTTTTGGCGAGCGATGCCTTTGCACGTTTTGAAGAAGAAGGTTTGTTTAATCCAGAGGTAGGCCGTGCATTTTTGCAAACGATTTTAGAACGGGGTGGTGAACAAGAACCGATGGAGTTGTTTACCCAATTCAGGGGGAGGTCACCACAGATCGATGCATTGTTACGTCATGCCGGTATAGATGCATCGTGACGTTACAAAGACGGTCTTTTTAGTTGGCTGATTAGAGACCGCGTGGCATAATTCGCACCTCACGGCTGCTATTGAGAGAAAACATGACGAATCGCCAACTGCTTGCTAATGCCTTACGTGTGCTTGCCATCGATGCGACCGAGCAAGCGCAATCGGGACACCCAGGTATGCCCATGGGTATGGCAGATATTGCACAAGTGCTGTGGGGTGATTTCTTGCGCCATAATCCGCGCAATCCCCATTGGCTTAATCGCGATCGCTTTGTGCTGTCAAATGGCCACGGTTCTATGCTGCTATACGCCCTGCTGCATTTGACCGGTTATGCGTTAAGTCTCGAAGACTTACGCCATTTTCGCCAGCTACACAGCAAAACACCGGGTCATCCGGAATATCACGTAACTCCTGGTGTGGAAACGACGACGGGTCCGTTGGGACAAGGTCTCGCGAATGCCGTCGGTATGGCGCTAGCCGAGCGCAGTCTGGCGCAGGCGTTTAATCGCCCGTCGCACACGGTCATCGATCATCATACCTATGTGTTTTTGGGCGATGGTTGCCTCATGGAAGGTATTTCACACGAAGCCTGTTCTTTGGCGGGTACCTTAGGCTTAGGCAAGTTGATTGCCTGTTGGGATGACAACGGCATTTCCATCGATGGGCCAACCAGCGGTTGGTTTAGCGAAGACGTCGCGCAACGCTTCACGGCGTACGGATGGCAGGTATTAACGGTGGATGGACACGACGCGGAGGCGATACGTCACGCGTTCATAGCGGCCCAGGCAGAGACTGCGCGGCCCAGTTTATTGTGTTGTAAAACGGTCATAGGTTACGGCGCGCCGCAAGCGGCGGGCAGTGCAAAAGTGCACGGCGCCCCATTGGGCGCCGCAGAAAGTCGCGCTGCGAAGCAGGCACTGGGGTGGGATTTAGCGCCGTTTTCGATCCCCGCTGCCGTGGCCAGTGCATGGGATGCGTGTAGCGTAGGTGCCGCGCGCGAACAGGCGTGGCAAACGCAATTTAACGCGTACCGTGACGCGTATCCGGCGTTGGCTGACGAATTATTACGACGTATGCAGGGACAGTTGCCCGCGGAGTGGAATGCGCAAATAGAGCAATTGGTGCAGGATACCTATGCGAAGCAAGAAACCGTTGCCACGCGTAAAGCGTCGCTACACTGCTTACAGGCGTTATTGCCGGTATTACCTGAATTATTGGGCGGTTCGGCGGATTTGAGCGAATCCAATTGCACCTTTGCCCCGGGACACACAGCGCTATCGCGTGAGCAGGCGGGAAATTACGTGCATTACGGGGTGCGTGAATTTGCGATGGCGGCGATCATGAATGGGTTGGCGTTGCACGGTGGATTCATTCCGTACGGCGGCACGTTTTTAACGTTTGTGGATTACGCGCGTAATGCGGTGCGCATGGCGGCGTTGATGCAACAACGTGTGATCTTTGTTTTGACCCACGACTCGATTGGTTTAGGCGAAGATGGTCCTACGCACCAACCGGTAGAGCACATTGCGATGTTGCGTGTTACACCGAATGTGACGGTTTGGCGTCCTTGTGATAGCGTGGAAACGGCGGTAGCTTGGCGTCATGCGGTGGAAAATCAGCGAGGCCCCACGTGTTTGTTGTTATCGCGGCAGGCATTGCCGTATCAAGCACGTAGCGCGATGACCTTGGCACAGGTCAGTCGGGGTGGTTACATTCTGCGTGACAGTGCAGCGGTGCAGCTCATCATCATGGCCACGGGATCAGAAGTCGCACTGGCGTGTGCTGCGGCCGAGCGGTTGACGCTGCAAGGGTATGGCGTGCGTGTTGTCTCCATGCCATCGGTTGAGGTGTTCGCGCAGCAAGACGCGGCGTACCGTGCTGCGGTGTTACCAGCGGCTATCACTAAGCGTATGGCGGTGGAGGCCGGGGTCAGTGACATATGGTATAAGTACGTGGGCTTAAATGGGTGTGTGGTCGGCTTGGATCGGTTTGGTGAGTCAGCGCCAGCACCACAGGTGTTTGCTTATTTGGGCTTTAGCGTAGAAAATATCGTGGCGCAAGCATTGGTTTTATTGGCTGATTAAAGAGGGGAATCACATGGCAATCCGCGTGGCAATCAATGGGTATGGTCGCATTGGACGTAATATTTTGCGTGCAGTGCATGAGGCAGCACGGCAGCAAGAAATTCATATCGTCGCCATCAATGATTTGGCGGATATTCAAACCAATGTGCACTTGACGCGGTATGACAGTACGTTTGGTCGTTTCCCGGGGCACGTCGAATTGATCGATCAGCACATGCAAGTTAACGGGCAAACGATAGCGATTCTTGCTGAACGTGATCCGAGTAAATTACCGTGGCGTGATCTGGCTGTTGATGTCGTGTATGAATGTAGTGGCATTTTTACGAGTCGTAGCAAAGCCAGCGCGCATCTGCAGGCAGGTGCAAAAAAGGTCTTGATTTCAGCGCCCGCAGATGACGCGGATGCAACGATTGTTTACGGTGTTAATCACGCTGTACTCAAGGCCAGTGACTGCATCGTGTCTAATGCATCGTGCACTACCAATTGCTTAGCACCGATTGCCAAAGTGTTGCATGACAAGGTAGGCATTGCACATGGGCTGATGACCACGATACATGCGTATACCAACGATCAAAAGTTATTAGATACCGCGCACAGCGACTTACGTCGCGCACGCTCAGCGACGCAATCGATGATTCCGACGAAGACGGGCGCTGCCGCAGCAGTAGGTTTAGTTTTACCGGAACTCAATGGTCGTTTAGATGGCTTCGCGATGCGCGTGCCAACCAACAATGTGTCGGTTGTTGATTTAACACTACAGGCGCAGCGTGACACGGATGTGCAGGAAATTAATCAGGCACTTAAAGCGGCGGCGCAGGGCGCACTGCAAGGGATTTTGTTCTACAACGAAGAGCCGTTAGTTTCCGTGGATTTCAATCATCATCCCGCGTCTTCGATTTTTGATGCTACCCAAACGAAAGTATTGGGCCGTTTGGTCAAAGTCTTGAGTTGGTACGACAACGAATGGGGTTTTTCCAATCGTATGTTAGATACCAGCTTGGCGATGATGCGCGCGTAGCGTCAATGCGCTTCGTCCCAGTTATTGCCATGGCCAATTTCCACGACTAGCGGCACGGCTAGTTCGGCGCTCTGTTCCATCAGCTGTTTGATGATGGGCAGTGCGCGTGTCAGCTGTGTCGTCTCTATTTCAAAGACGAGTTCGTCGTGTACTTGCATTACCATATTCCCAATGGGATCGCGTTGTAGCCACGCATCACAGGCTAACATGGCTTGTTTAATGATGTCCGCGGCGCTGCCTTGCATGGGTGCGTTAATGGCGGTGCGTTCAGCGGCCTTTTGGCGTTGCACATTCCGCGCGTTGATTTCGGGAAGATAGAGACGACGGCCCATGATCGTTTCGACAAAGCCTTGATCGTGTGCTGTCGCGCGCGTGGTTTCCATGTAGTGTTTGACGCCGGGGTAACGCTGAAAATACAAATCAACGTAGTGTTGCGCCGCCATGCGATCTATGCCGAGTTGTTTGGCCAAACCAAACGCTGACATGCCGTAGATCAAACCAAAATTAATGGCTTTGGCGCTGCGTCGTTGTTCGGGCGTGACCTGTGCGGGGGTGCTGTCAAATACGTCAGCGGCGGTAGCGCGGTGTATATCCAGGCCTTGCGCGAAGGCGGCAAGCAATCCGGCATCTTGGGATAAATGCGCCATGATGCGCAATTCGATTTGTGAATAGTCGGCAGCCACTAAACAATAACCCGGTTTGGCAATAAAGGCTTGACGGATGCGGCGGCCTTGTTCGGTGCGAATGGGAATATTTTGTAAGTTCGGTTCACTGGAGGATAAGCGTCCGGTGGCGGTGATCGCTTGGTGGTAGGAGGTATGTACGCGGCCTGTCTTAGGGTGTACTTGTGTAGGCAGGCGATCGGTATACGTCGATTTGAGTTTGCTTAAGCTGCGATATTCTACCAGTAGCTTAGCGATCGGGTAATCGAAGCTGAGTTCTTGCAATACGTCTTCTGCCGTAGACGCTTGTCCGCCGGGCGTTTTTTTGAGGACAGGCAAACCGTGTTTAATGAATAAAATTTCTTGTAATTGTTTAGGTGACGCCAAGTTAAAGGCTTCGCCGGCTAAGTCATACACGGCGTGTTCTAGGGCAGCGAGTTTGTGGGCGAGCTCTTGGCTGTGCTGTTGCAGCATCGCGGTGTTGAGCAATACGCCGGTGCGTTCCATGCGCGACAAAATCGGAATAAGTGGCAGTTCTAGCGTGGTAAAAACCGCCGCTAATTTTTTTTCTTGGCATAGCAGCGGCCACAGATGTTGGTGCAGTCGTAAGGTGATGTCGGCATCTTCTGCTGCGTACGGACCAACGACAGCGACATCGATGGCATTACAGCTACGTTGTTTGGCGCCTTTGCCCGCGATATCTTCGTAGGTAGTCGTTTGATAGTGTAAATACGTGGAGGCTAAGGAATCCATGTCGTGGCGCGTGGTCGTGCTGTGTAGCACATAAGATTCTAGCATGGTGTCAAAGGCAATGCCTTGTAGCGTGATACCGTAATTGGCTAACACGCTCATATCAAATTTAAGGTTTTGACCTACCTTAGCAAGTGCGGGGTTTTCCAGTAAGGGTTTTAGCTTTGCCAATACAAACTCACGCGCAAGTTGCGGCGGTGCCTGGGGATAATCGTGGCCAACGGGTACATAAGCCGCTTCTTGTGCGGTGATCGCAAACGAAACCCCAACCAGTTCTGCTTGCATGTAATCCAGACTCGTGGTTTCTGTATCAAACGCAAAAAGCGTACTGTTAGCTAAACGCTCTAGCCAGCGTATAAACGTGGTCTCATCCGTTACGATGCTGTATTGCACGGGATGTTCTGCGGGAGGGGATGCGTCGGCTGCGGTCTCGTTGAGGAGTTCGGCCAACCAGGCTTTGCATTCAAAGCGCCGATACGCAGTGATTAGGGTTGCGCTGTCTTTTGCCTGCATGCGCAATTGTTCGGGTTGGTAGTCCAGTGGTACATCGCAACAGATCGTGGTTAATTGCTTGGTCAGACTAAATTGGTGTAGGCTTGCACGCAGATTATCACCGACTTTACCGCTGATTTGATCGGCGTGGGCGATGAGTTTATCGAGAGAGGCAAAGGTCGTTAGCCATTTTGCGGCTGTTTTTGGGCCGACCATGGGCACGCCGGGGATGTTATCCACGGTGTCACCCACCAAGGTTAAGTAATCTATAATTAAATGCGGTGGAACACCAAATTTTTCGGTGACCCCGGCGACATCCAAGCGTTTATTGGTCATGGTGTTGAGCAAAGAGACATGTTCGTTGACGAGCTGCGCCATGTCTTTGTCACCGGTGACAATCAAGGTTTGCATACCGGCGCGCGTAGCTTGGCAGGCTAAGGTGCCGATAATATCATCGGCCTCTACGCCGGATTGCAAGATAAGTGGCAAACCCAAGGCGCGAATGATGTCTTGCAAGGGTGCTATTTGTACGGCCAGATCATCGGCCATGGTAGGACGGTTGCCTTTGTAGTCGGGATATAATGCATGGCGAAAGGTTTTGCCTTTGCTATCGAAGATCACCGCTATGTGCTCTGGCTGATAATCGTGTAATAATTTGCGTAGCATGTTGAGCATGCCATAGATAGCGCCAGTCGGCTCACCTTGTTGCGTGGTGAGTGGAGGCAAGGCATGATAAGCCCTAAATAAATAAGACGAACCGTCTACCAGAATAAAGGGTGATGTGTGTGTTGATGTAGTCATCTGTATGTTCCGTAACAAGCCGATTTTGTGGTTAAGGTAGAGTTAAATGCGTGGCTATGCAAGCATTGTTTGCCGAACACTGACAGAATATCGGTTGCGCGGCGGCGTTATTGAGGGATAGCAAGTCTATGTCGGTACACACAGTCATTAGTCCGTTGCAACTACAGGATATCTTGCGCGATTACGCCGTGGGAGAGTTGCTGCGATACACGCCCATTGCTGCGGGTATAACGAATTCAAACTACCACGTCACCACCACAGGCGGCGAGTATGTGTTAACACTCTTTGAACAAGACAGTGCAGACGTGTTGCTGTTTTTTTTGCAACTGATGTCGTTTCTTGCCGCGAAGGGCTTGCCGTGTCCACATACTTTGCAAGATAAACAACAGCGTTATTTAGGTGCCTTGGGTGACAAGCCGTTGGCCTTCATTGAATTTTTGCCGGGAAACTGTGTGGCGCAAGCGAATGTCGCGCAGTGTTATGCGTTGGGCCGTACGTTAGCGCAACTGCATCAGTACGCGACGGCATTGCCGTTGCCTGTACCGGCTAATACCCGTGGTGCAACGTGGCGTGATGCGGCCGCCGCGCGGCTCATGCCGGTTTTGTCTGCACCACAACAGCAGTTATTGCAACAAGAACTGACGTTCCAACGTCAACAACAGGGTTTGCAGCTGCCGCAAGGTTTGATTCATGCCGATTTATTTCGTGACAATGTGTTGTTTGTTGCGGATGAAATCACGGGCCTCATCGATTTTTATTACGCATGCCATGATTATTGGGTGTTGGACTTAGCCATCGTCATCAATGATTGGTGTGTGACAGCCGACGGCAATATAGATACGTTGCGTTATCAGCAGCTCTTACGCGGCTATCAAAGTGAACGGGAGTTAACGCCGGGAGAGTTGGCTGCATTGCCTGTCATGCAGCGCAGTGCGGCGTTGCGTTTTTGGTTGTCGCGTTTGCTCGATTGGCATTTCACGGCCGACAATCCTTTGTTACGTAAACATGATCCGGCTTATTTTCAGCGGTTATTGTGTGTTGCTAGCACATGATAAAGGACGGCGTCATCCCGAACGCAGTGAGGGATCTTTCCAATAGGGTCATCCCGAACATCGCAACGCGATGGAGGGATCTCGAGACGATTGCACGGTGTTATTAATGAGAACGTGCCGTCTGCTCGAGGTCCCTCGTTGCACTCGGGATGACACCCACTTAAAAGATTATTTGTTACACCGGATCTTTGCGTCTATGCCAAATCACCGGCGCAGCACTGCGTAACGGAACTTCATAACGGGTAGGCTGGGCGACGGTAGAATATGGGTTGAGTGCGAGCAAGGTATAGTGCAGTGGCGGGACGTAGTCGCGTACATGACGCAACAAGATTTCGCCTGTCGTTGTTTCAACGATGCAATCGAGATGCAGTACCTGCAATGGGTGCGAGTCGTGGCGTTTGATGCCAGCGACGTAGTCACCGCATTGGTATTTAGGTGCCATTGCGTCGTCGCTTACCCTGAAATGTAGGGTTGGCGCCTGTTGCTGAAAGAGCGCGAGTTCGTGCGCACACTGTGGTTCACTGTCAGGTATAAAGTGGGCGTCGTCATTTGGCTCTGCCGTGGAGGATGCAGCGGAAAAGATCTCATGTACAGTCGGTGGTGCACCTGTGCCAAACAGCAACCATTCTAGTTCGCATTTGACACCGTGTTGACTCAACAACTGTAAAAAGTGTTGCGCGCCTTTTTTAGTTAAGCCACCGTGTCTACCGATTTCCCAACCTTTGAGTGTATTGATGTTGATATCATAGTGTTCTGCTATGATTTTTCGTGGCAGATTGGCCAGGTTACGCAGGCGTTTTAAGCGTTGTCCCCTGGATCTGGCGCTCGCTTCGGGTGCTCGTGTAGTGTTATCCGTTTTCGACACGGCGCGTATTCCTTGTGCAAAAATCCGTAACGATTCAGCAAACGGCTGCATCGTTACGTCACGATCATGGCTGGACCTAATACATCAAATTTAGAGTTGTGGGCCAGCTGCAACAATATCTGCGGCTACGTCATATTGCTTAAAGTTTTCTTGAAACTGCAAGATAAGACTCTTGGCTTGTGCGGCATATGCCGCGGTGTCTTGCCATCCATCGCGTGGGTTGAGTAACTGACTTGATACTCCCGCCACTTCTGTTGGGATACGCAGATTGAAGTAAGGCAGTTGGGTATAAGATGCCGTACCTAATGCGCCACTCAAGATGGCATCGATAATTGCGCGCGTGGTGGGGATGCTAAAGCGATTGCCGCCGCTGCCATAGGCGCCACCGAACCACCCGGTATTCACCAGATAAACAGGACTGTTGCTGTGCTGTAAACGTTGTTGCAGCAGGGCCGCGTACACATGGGCAGGTCTGGGGAAAAAGGGTGCGCCAAAGCAACAACTGAAGACCGGTTTAATCGCTGCGCTAGAGCCTATTTCCGTGCTGCCCAGTAATGCGGTGTAGCCACTGAGGAAGTAATACGCAGCTTGCGCCGTTGTCAGTTGTGCAACCGGGGGTAATACGCCGTAGAGATCGCAGGTTAGAAAAATCACCGATTGTGGGTGACCCGCCGCATTTTTTTCTACGCGCAAGGCGATGTGTTCCCTAGGATAAGCAGCACGTGTGTTTTGCGTCAGGCTAGCATCGTGAAAATCCGGTTGTTTATCCGAGTTAAGTACTACGTTTTCCATGATGGCGCCGTAGCGAATGGCATCCCAAATCACCGGTTCACGTTCTTGCGATAAGTCTATGCATTTGGCATAACAGCCGCCTTCAAAATTAAATACGCCTTCTTCACTCCAGCCGTGCTCATCGTCGCCAATTAACAACCGCTTGGGATCGGCAGAGAGGGTCGTTTTTCCCGTGCCGGATAAACCAAAAAACAACGCGACATCGCCTGCCTCACCCACATTCGCGGCGCAATGCATGGGTAATACCTGCTGTGCAGGCAATAGATAGTTGAGCACGGAAAACATCGCTTTCTTTATTTCACCGGCGTAGTGAGTGCCGCAAATGAGGATGCGACGTTTATGCAAGTGCAGAATGATGGCGGCATCGCTGTGGGTGCCATCTTTGAGTGGATCGGTTTTGAAATGAGGTACGCTGAGCAGCGTCCATTCTTTATGGGTTGCGTTTATTTGTTCTGCGGCGCGAATAAACAGTTGGCGGGCAAATAAATTTTGCCATGCCATTTCGGTGATCACGGTGACAGGCAGATAGTACTTGGGATCGGCACCTACTTGTAAATGGGATACAAAGTGCTCCTTCTCTTCTATATAGGCATTGGCCTTTTGCCACAACATGTCAAACTTGTCTTCCGGGAAGGGTCTGTTAATACGTCCCCAATCAATATCGGCAGTGGTGTTTGGTTCTTGTACTATGAAGCGATCGAGGGTAGAACGTCCGGTTCTAGCGCCGGTGTTGACGCATAGCGCTTGGTTAGCGGCGAGCACCCCTTCTTTGCGGGCTAGGGCGAACTGTATGAGTTCTTTAGTGGGTAAATCAACGTGGGTAACGACCATGGCTGTTTCTTGGTCAGAATCGTACATGTCTGCAATCTCCTAAACACGAATATTTTTGTTCATAGCTCGATTAGGGGAGTCATTATATAGACAATGTTACGTGAAGCAACCACTTTATGCGGTGAAACATGACAAAACGAGTCAATAAAACGCGAGGAAAGCATAGTTTGTGAGCATGCCTCATTCTCAGGGTAGAATCGCGATTCTACCCTTGATAATCCCCATTGGATAAAGAAAGCACCGCGTTCGCAAGCACGATTGCGCTGTCTTGAAAATTTGCTGAATAGTTACTTGTTTTTAAATAAGATGCTACCACTTACAAAACAGGTGTGTTCCTATATTGCCGTCGCTAAAAATAAAAAGCCATGAGGGTCGCCATGCCACAAGATGCAACGTGTTTAACGAATCATTTCCTTATTGCCATGCCGGGCATGGAGGACGGTTTCTTTTCTCATTCCGTCAGTTATGTCTGCGAGCATAATGCTAACGGTGCGATAGCGATTATGATCAATCGGCCATTGGCCATTAAATTGGGTGAAATATTTACGCAAATGGGTATTGCCAACCAGGATGCGACCTTGGCTGCTCAGCCCATTGTGTGCGGTGGTCCCGTGCAACCGGAGCGCGGCTTTGTCATCCATCCGAATAAACACGATTGGCATTCTACGCTGCACTTGCCAAATGATATATCGATTACGACATCGCAAGACATATTGCATGCCATGGCCAAGCACGAGGGTCCCGAGCATGCGCTGATTTCATTGGGCTATGCGGGTTGGGGACCCGGACAATTAGAGGAAGAGTTGTTACGCAATTATTGGTTAACGAGTCCTGCCACAGCGGATATTTTGTTTCAACAACCGTTTGCAGAGCGCTGGAGTGCGGCCACCCGCTCCTTGGGCATAGAACCCAGCCGTTTATCTACGCACGTGGGCCACGCGTGATGCAACACGAACAGACGCTGCTAGGCTTTGATTTTGGTTTGCGTCGCATTGGCGTGGCGGTGGGACAAACCCTGACTGCGGCGGCGAGTCCATTGACGGTATTGTTAGCGCAACAAGGCGATCCGTGTTGGCGTGAGGTAGATGTATTAATAAAAAAATGGCAGCCTGCCGCACTGGTTGTTGGTTTGCCGCTGAATATGGATGGCAGCGTGATTCATGTGATTACCGCGGGCGCTAACGGATTTGCAGCACAGTTACGTGAACGCTATGCCTTGCCGGTGCATGTCACAGACGAGCGCTTGTCTACCCGCGCTGCTTATGATTTATTACCCACGAAATTACGCCGTCCAGGCAAACAACGTAAAGCAATCGATAGTTTTGCTGCAATGGTTATTTTGCAGCAGTGGCTTATTGCTGCAGGCAATGTGCATGATAGCGAGTAGTTGAATTCTGTGTCGCGGTGCTTATGTTCTTGAGAATTTCCATTGCGTACGCAATAATACATGGCGTTTTCAAGCAACACACGAAAGGTTGTAAAGACAGGGAGATAACCGTATGCGAATGCCTTCTATAACTAAGACCAGTGCGTTGTTAGTGCTGTTTTGTTGCTTATTGTTAGTGGCAGCGGGCGTGTTGCAATACGCTTGGCAGTTAATACCGTGCCCGTTGTGCGTGTTGCAACGCTTAGTTATTTTATTGTTAGGGATTTACCTGATCCCCGGCTGTTTGTTTGTACCTATGCCTACCCCCAGGCGTTGGTATTACAGCGTGGCATTGTTGTTGGCAAGCAGCGGCTTAGGCTTGTCGGCGTGGCAAGTGCATTTGCAACTTGCGCCTGTCGCTGCAGCGGGAAGTTGTGGTGCCAGCTTGAGTTATATGCTGAGTAACTTTCCGTTCATGACGGTCGTACACTCTTTGTTGCAAGGTTCCGGGGAATGTTCAGATGTGCAATGGACCTTTCTACACGTCTCACTCGCAGAGTGGAGCATGCTGAGTTTTGTCATACTCACCGGGGGGTGTTTATGGCAGATGTTACGTAAATCGCAGTAACGCGTAGGATTTATTCGCCGTTTGCTATCGCAACGATACGTCGTTTGCCTTGATGAGCCCGTGGTGTCGCAAAGGATAGACGGCTGGCGTTATTTAGTCGTTGTAATTTAATGATCCTCACGCTAAAATCCGGCGTTCTTTGCCTGGTGTATATTTGCTTCGCCAGTGCATATCGAGTAACGCGCGTGTTTTGTGTGCCGTTGTTGGTGCGCTTTCACTTCTACTCATCGACCAGACAGGTAGTCTGCGTCAAACGGAATTACTTCATAAAGGAGACACTACTATACCACGATAAATAAGGTAGGCCATGATGCGAGATGCGGCACTGTTAAAACTAGTTACGTCAAACTTTAATAACCTCGTTAATTTTTTTTCACGTTTATATTTAGGGCAGCTGAGCTTCATTAATGCCGAACAGGCACGTGAGCAAATAGGCCAACAGTTATCACTGTTAACGTCTGTTTCGCGTGATCCGCTGTTGACAGCAGAGCAACATATCACGTTACACAACATGGTTATTGACTATTTCCCACGCATGGAAATTTTAAATTATCATTTGCCGGTAGATGCTGCGCTTGCACGGGTAGGACATTTTTTCTCAGTGGCAGCTATCCATGATGTTAACGATGAAAATCAACAACAAGCCATCGCAGCGCACTGGTCGTTGCTAGATTCATTGTCGAGTGACTGGCTACTTACAACGACACAGCGCCAGGCAGTGCAACAGATTGTTGCTGCATTACCAGAAGGCTATTGTTTGGTGCAACAAGTACAGCAGGTGTCTCGTTTCTTTGAAAGTTTACGGTGTGATACGCTTAAATTTATCGATCAGGAACAACAAGCTAAGCAGATAAGCAAACATTTGACGTTGCTAAGCGAATTGTTGAGTGATTCGCGTATTACGTCGCAACAAAGCGTATCGTTACAGTTCCTTGTTCAATCTTTTTCAAGTATGCCGATCATGCAGGGTTATGATTGCCGTGCATTAAGCTTTCAATATTCAGGTGGACGCAACACGACTGCAGACAGATTTTTTGCATCACAAATTGCGGCTGCCGCAATTCCGTTGTACCAAGCACCGGAAGTGATAGCTACCGAGCGGGATGAGAGTGAAGAGCAGCCCCGTAAAAAAATGCGTAAGTAAAGGCGACGACGCAGCTATCAACGGATGCACGTCATTCCGTGCGTCGTTTACCAAAGCCAACACCATGCTTACGCTACAACACGAAGCATGGTGTGTGACACATGCGTATCTGGCATAATGCGGTGAGTTATACCTTTATTGTCGAAATACACCGGGAAGCATATGCGCCACACCATCGTCATTCTTACCCAACAAGTAGATAATGCGTCTGTACAAATGATTCGAGCCGCATTGAGCAGTACATTGCACGGCACGCCATATAAGTTGCATGTGGTTGCAGTGAAAACCGCAGAACTGACGCAGCAAGGAATTAAAATAGCGTTAGCACATTCGCTGTGGCAAAGCAGCCTCATCCCGTTTGCCGAGATTGCCTTAGTCATGAAACGCACCTGGGGGCCCGTGCGCAGTAAGGCGTTAGTCTTGTGTCGTGGCTTAGAAAAGCAGGGGATAACGGTGTTAAATGGTTGTGATTATATTGAATTGACTCACCACAAAATAGCGCAATACCAACATGAAAAGCTACATGCGTTATTTCCGCGTAGTGTGTGTTTCGACGCGGCTTTTGTTGCGACAGCAAAGGGTATGACAGATTATGGTTGTGCGCACGTACTGCAGCAAATAGCGGAACAAGGCCTGTGTTTCCCTTTGGTATTTAAGACGTCGCAGGGTTGTCGTACGGATGGTGTTTATCGGGTAGACACAGTGGAAGAATTACATCAGTTGTTGGGTGGTTTATTCTTGCAATTGACGCGTAACCCGGTTCACTCTGAACTAACACACGGGCTTTTGTTGCAGCAATTTATTCAGACGGATGCAAGCGATATCGATTTAGCCGAGTACTATCGCATCAATTTAGTTGCGGGTAGGGCGCAGTCGGCTATGCAGTTTCAATTGCGTTGGGAGTCCACGACGGGTGGTTATAAGAAGTTACGCGAGTTCCGTGAGGCAATAGACAAACCGATAGAGTTGTCGTTTTTTTCTGAGCACAAGCTACGTGCTTTGGAAGAACAGTGTGGCTGTCCTGAGGGCGTGATAGGTGTTGACGTGTTGTCTCAACAGGATCAGTTTCATGTGTTGGAATTTAATGATGGTCCGGCGGTGTCGGTGATAGTCGATGTCGCTAAAAAAAATCTGCATGCCGCGAGTCAAACGGCAACACAAGCCTGTTTGGATTTCCCTAACGCGATTGCTGCTGCCTGCAAACAAGTTTTGCTGGCGCAATTAGATCATGCAGTCACTACGGATGCCACGAGTAACTTTACTCCTTAGCACAATACAGGATTTGCATGGCCCACTCATTCCAGGAAAAACTTTCGGCTGCATTAAATCAACCGACCGGGCAGCGAGTTTTGTTGGCTTTGCGTGCGCTATTGCGTGGTCGTCGCAATACGCCCAGTGGCAAGCGTGTGTTGCAACGCATGGCCGAGCAGCAGCAAGCGCTAGAGCAGCAATACCTTGTGGACACATGGATGATGCATGCGCGACAAACTGGCATTGACATTCCGCAACAGTCCAAAAAAAATCTGGCGTTTTGGCGCGAGCAAGCCACCACGTATTTTGCGCCAGAAGACCTGGTTGTTTGGCGGGAGAGTTGGGACACGCAGATAGTTCCTCACTTTGTGCTGAACCATGTTACTAAAGATTTACCAGCGATTAAAGCTTCGGGCAGTCTCAAGGCGGTAGCGCGACGGCAGGACAATAACTCACATACCGGCGGTGGTTCCGCCCGTACGCGCGATGTGTATATGACCTTGGGACTCAATGCCAGTGATACGGTGGCGTATTGGCAAGACAAACTGCAAGTGGTACGTATCAACATAGGCAAAGCCTATAGTGAGGGGAAGGCTCATTTCCCGGGGTTATGGTTAGGCAGTCACATTTCACCACAAGTCTCTAGCGGTTATTTACCGACAATACGTGTGGGAGATACGTGGATCACGCTGCGTTACACCGAAGAACAACTAGAAATCCACTACCGCTACGCGGATGCTTCATGGTACTGCTACGTTGTCGAACGTAAGCAACAAATATTCTGTGCGCAAGATGGCGTAGGCACGATTTTTGATGGGTTGTTCTATCAGTTACTCACGATGTTGCGTTACCTGGATAAACCCACACAAGACAGCCTGATGACGCGTGAGCCATCTGTTTTGCCTTTACGTGAGCTATTTAACGTGTTGTTTATTCCCGATGTGAGTCTGGAAGCAAAAGACAGCACAGGTTTGGTGAGCATTTGCAGCCCCTATGTTTCATTGCAAGAAAACACTAAGCAGGAAGACCAAGCGATTGTTAGCTTGCATACGCTTATAAGAGAAGGTGATTTTGCTGAAGCGCAGCAACTTTTACGGGAAAAGCCAAGTTTAAAAGATGCTAATCGCGATAACAAAACACCGATATTGGCGGCATTGCAGTCCGAAACGTTTTCTGCGCAACCTGGGCGGTTTGAGCAAGAGAAACAAGCGTTTATTGAATGGTTATTTTCTTACGGAATCGATGTGGCTTTAATGCCGGATCGGCATACTAGTGTGTTAGGTCACCTACTCGGCAGTCCATTCACGTCGCAAAATCAAGCTTTATTGCAACAGCTGTTGGGAGGGCTGGCGGTCGACCCAGCGTTACCGGCGCTGCGGTGTTGCCCCAATTTCTATCAACCGCAAGCAGGGGGTAAAAACTGGTCTGGTTCTTCGCCACTGTACGCTGCATTATCGCAGGGTAGTTGGGACTACTTTTTATTATTAGCACCCTACATAAGGATTGAGTATGAGCGTAAGACGCTGTTGCATGCGGCTTATCACGGCAAGCTGCAGAAAGTGCATTTTGAACAGTTAATAGGAGGATTTGCTTGTGATATTGATTCCAAAGATAGGCTGGGGCAAAGCGTATTTTTGCTGGCCGCAAGCAAAGGTGATGTGCCTGCCATGCAATTGTTTGCGGCGCTAGGTGCTAATGTTTTGTTGACGGATCACAAAGGCGATAATGCGTTACAGCGTGCAATACGCGCGAAAAGCGCTGCGGGCGTTACCCATTTGTTGCAATTAGACGAGGCACAAGCATTGGCTACGCACCACAATCTTGCTGGCGACAGTGCTTATGCATTAGCGTTAGTGGAGCAAGCCGCACTGACGCAAGCGCAGGAGGAGGATACGGATCATCCCTTATTTTTGTCGATGTTTGCCGTTGAAGTTAAACGAGCGGGGGCTGAAAATAAACGACAGCAGGAACAGCGAGCTATACGTGCAATCATAGAGTCGCTAGAACAGAGGGAATATACCAACATCGCTTATGTTAAATCAGCGCGTCAGTCGGCTGCGCAGGTGATCAGCGCCGCGGCGGTGCTGGTCACGCGCCAAGGCCACAACGGCGTAGAAATTCTATTAATTCGTAAAAAAAATCCACTTACCCAAGGTGCTACCGGCTATTGGTTATTTCCCGGTGGGCTACGGGCGGAGAATGAAGATGCTAGCGTAGCTATGCGACGTGAATGCTTAGAAGAAACCAGCATTCCACTGCATGAGTTACCCGTGCCATTGTATCGTTGGGAACAGTATCATGCGACGGCAGGCCAACTCAGCCAATATGTGGAATTAGTGATAGGACATAGCGTAGTCACCACCGCGTTAAACCCTATCGCGAATGATGATGCGGGTGACGCCGCGTGGGTGCCATGGTACGACGTAGAACAGCAACCTTTGAGCGATGGCGTCGCTTTTCGTTATCGAGGCGTGCTGATAAGTACCTCCCATGCACTGGTCGCGCGAGCCATTTGTGAAGGCTTGCCTCTGCAAGAGACTACGCTAAATAGGGCGTTGCGTGAAATGCATTTTGCTAAGCATGAACTGTTGAGCAATTATAAAAATCAAGATAAACAGGCCGTGCAAGCCATGTTAGCACGCGGTAACCTTGATCCCCACGTTTATCCCGGGTTGTTGCTGGTTTTTCTGATGGATGAGGATCAAGATTGGTTACACCTGCTCTTGGCGTTTCAGTACGATATGAATATACCCGCTAGTATACCGAGTAAATGGGGTATGCCAGCGCAGATGGTATTACCATTGGTTTACTTAATTAGCCAGCGCCGGTTTGCATTAGCCATCGATTTTATCTGGCGTGGCGCCGATCCCAATTTAATTGTGCCAGGCAGTGGTACCAGTGCATTAACCGCAATTTGTGCAGTATACGATGAACAAGACCAAAGTACACAGGGCTTTTTTAACTTTTTATTGGGCCGCACACAGCTAACCGGAGATTGCGGGGAGCAGGCTGTGTTGGTCGCTATTAAACGTAAAGACGCTCAATTAGCGAAACAGTTGTTGGATAAATGGCGAAAGCAGTTAGATATTAATAAAAAGTTAAACACTGATTGGGGCGGCAATGCCAATTTATTGCGTGCAGCGGTTAACGCCGAGTTAGCGCCGATAGTTGCTTTGCTACTGGCGAAGCGAGCGGCCTGTCATGATGCGCAATCGGGTATTGACTTATGGAGTGTATTATCTTTCAAAGTAGACAATTTTTTCCTAATTATTGATGCGCGTGCTACGTTTTGGCGAAAGGAGCGCGATCTCTTCCAAACACCGATGTCGCTGGTGAATACGCAAATGATGCAGCAAACTAATGTGGTCGCATTGTGTGAAATTGCGTGGCTGCTCTTGCAACATGGCTATCTACCGATGGGCAAGTATGAAAAAAAACAAGATGACGTGGTGTTGTATACGGAGCAGCGCGCGGATGGATTGTTTATTCTGTTGGGGCGTGCAGGCAATGGTCCTTGGCAGTTACCGATGAATCCACACTACGCACCTGCTTCAGCAACGGATCTATATACCCTTTATCTGCCGGACTCAATGTCGCGGCATCTCCTCACCCGTTATTACCGCGTTGCAGCAGCAGATGAGCCACAGTTGATGGAAAGATGGCAGAGCGATAATCCAGATACAAGGTACGTCTGGGTGAGCGCCGCGCAATTGCAACAACAGGGCGATGGTTATATGTATGATAATCATCCCATACTATATGCCGACGCGCTGGTGGCACAGAGTGTCTATGCGGGACGCAAGTTACCTACGTGGGATACGGCGCTGAGCCGCGCAATTTGTGAGACGCGACAAAAGCCACGGCAATTTGTGCTATTTCACCAGCAACGCAATGACACGGCGGCGCTGGCACGTCTTGCGCGGCAAGGTGTTGTGATGGATGAGGCAACCGATACAAGCGCACTGCGGCCCGGGTTATACGGGTGAATAGCGAAATGTGCTGTGCAGCGTATGGCTTTATAGCGACTGATGCTTGTCATTAAACACAGCCTGTTAGTCTAAGCTAAAGCGTCTGTTTGGCACAGGGCGAGGAGCGGGTTGCGCTATATGCGTAGCGGCAAGGCGAGTTGCTTCTTGCGCTACATTTTTTAGTAGCGCGTCGTCGGTGATGGGATAGCGTTGCCTTATCTCTGTTTCAATCAAGATTATTGCCGCTGCAATGTTTTGTGGTGGCGTTGATGGTAGTAGTCTGGAGAAGCGCTGTTGCATGAGTTGTTGTGCCGAGGTATATCTGGTGTCGTGATAATCTTGGCCTAGCGTAGCGAAGTCGAGAAACTTTGCGGTGTGCAAGTAAATGCATAGGCTACGCCAACGTTGGCCGCAAGCGTCCGTATGTTGTAGACGTTCGCTAGCGAGGGTTGCGCGTTGCGGTTGGGATAATATCGGATCTTGTTGTTTCAACAGTTGGTCAATGCGTTCATTATGGTGACCCACTAGGCGGTAATTGATGGCGGCCAAGATGACATACACGGCAGCACCAAAGCGGCGGCGATTGGCAAACAGTTCTTGATTCAATGTAATGAGGCAATCGAACGCGTTACGATCCGTTAGTGGTTGAGTGAACAAGAGATTGCTTAGCGTGTCAGCGACAATGAGGCGGTGCTTTTGTCGGAATAATTGCAGCAGTATTGCCGCGTTGCTTTGCGGATCGCTGTCATAATTTATTCTTGCGGCGCAAAGTGTAGCATGCAGTGCTGCATCTCTTACGCTATATTCGTGTTGCGTGGGCGGTGCGCTAAAGAATGTAAACATGGTGCTATCCTTTGTGTTGCCGATGAAAATAGCAGGCTTTTTCGTAACTATTCAGCAAAACGCTGAATAGTTACCCTTGATTTTACGCCTACCCAGTAAAACTGGGCTTTACGGCGCTCAAGGGAAAAATCCCCATCGCGTAGAGAAAACAGACATTTTTACCTTGCAAATAAACAGCATCCTCAAATTTGCCGAATAGCCACGCTTTTTCTAGTATTTTAGCGGCGCTAAGCTTAACAAACGCCAACGCATGATTTCAAGTCTTTTCCGCCAACCGCGAATTCTCTACGGGGACATCATAATAATTCTTGCGGATCGACATCGAGTTGCCAACGCAATTGTGGTGGTAGTTTGGTATTTTGTAAGTGGGTGATGAGCTGATCTAACAGACGATGTAGGCTGTTGCGTTGACTCGCCTTGATCAAGAGCTGGGCGCGAAAGCGTCCTGCTTTGCGTTGCATCACGGCGGGTATGGGGCCTAGTACGTGGGTGTGCTGTGTGCTGGGTAACTGATTTTTGAGACATTCTAAGAACGTAAGTCCCGTAGCTTCTAGCGGTGTCTCTACGCGTAATAAGGCTAAATAACTAAAGGGAGGTAACTGCGTGAGTTGCCGCTCTTGTAGTGCAGCCTGCACGAACGCCACATAACCCTCTTTGAGTAAGCAATGCAACAGCGGGTGATCCGGATTGTGCGTTTGGATCAAGACTTCGCCGGGTTTGTCTTCGCGGCCGGCACGGCCCGCCACCTGCAATAATAATTGTGCCATGCGTTCGGTGGCGCGAAAATCGCTGCTATACAAACCGCTGTCTGCATCCAAAATTCCAACCAATGCGAGTTGCGGAAAGTGATGGCCCTTCGCCAGCATTTGGGTGCCGAGTAAGATTTGCTTGTTGCCGTGTTGTATTTCGGCGAGCAACGCGTGCAAGTTACCCTTGCCGCGTGTGGTATCGCGGTCTACGCGCACGATGCCGGCGTTGGGAAATTTCTCTTGTAAAATGTGTTCTATGCGTTCGGTACCCGCGCCCACGGCAATGAGTTGCGTGCCGTGACACTGAGGACAGCGTGATACGCTGCGTCTGCTGCTGCCACAGTGATGGCATTGTAATAAATTAGTGGAAAAATGCCGTACCATTTTTGCATCGCAGTGCGCGCAGCTTGCGCTCCAGCCACAGTCATGACACAGCAACACCGGTGCAAAGCCACGGCGATTAATGAATAGTAACACTTGGTTGTCGAGCGCCAGGTGTTGCGTGATGGCATCTAGTAACGGCTTTGTTAAGCCCTGTTGTAGCGGATGTTGACGCAGATCAATCAGATTCATACGTGGCAGGGAGGCGCCGGTAGCACGTATGGGCAGTGCCAGGTAATGAAAGCGTTGTTGTTGGCTGTTATAAAAACTTTCTAAACTGGGTGTGGCCGAGCCTAACAGGATGGGAATTTGATTGTGTTGCGCGCGCATGATAGCAAGACTGCGCGCGCAGTAGCGGAAACCTTCTTGTTGTTTGAAGGACGAGTCGTGTTCTTCATCGATGATGATAATGCCAAGCTGTGGTAATGGCGTAAAGACCGCAGAACGTGTGCCGATGACAATAGGCGATTTATTCTGTTGGCATAACAGCCAAGCATCCAGGCGTTCCCTGTCGCTTAAACCGGAGTGTAAGATGACGACGTGTTGCGTATGAAAGTACTGCGTAAAGCGTGCAGCGGTTTGTGGGGTTAAGGCGATTTCCGGGATCAGTACCAAGGCTTGTTTACCCTGGGCGATGCACTGTTCTATGCAGCGTAAATAAACTTCGGTTTTGCCACTGCCCGTAATACCGTGTAATAAGAATGGCGTAAATTGCTGCAGGTGCGCGCTGATCGTGGTGACGGCTTGTTGTTGCGCGGCGTTCAGTTGTAGCGTCACCGCTGCTGCGGTGGCGTGAGTGTGTGTAGGTTCACTCGCGCGATCGATGCGGTCTACCCATCCTTTCTCCAACGCCCGACGCAGGGTATCTGCGGCATAACCTTGTTGCTTGAGTACGGTGGCGGCTAAACCGTGGGGGTGCTGTTGTAACAGCTGTAGCAGCGCATGTGCTTTGGTTTTTTTGTGCGACTGAGTTAGCGCTGCTAGCCCTTGTGTGTTGAGGCGATAAAAGGCTTGTTGTAAAAATGCTGCCGGTTTTCCTTGGCGCAGCAGCGTAGGCAACGCACACGCGAGTACGTCACCCAGCGGATGATGATAATATTGCGCGGCCCAGCGGCACAGTGCGAGTATGGGTTCAGGCAGTAGCGCGTCCGTATCACAGAGGGCGATAGCGGGTTTGAGTTTAGCCGGTGCTAAGTCGCTGTGTGTGCTGCAGCCCAGGAGTATGCCGATGACCTCTCTGCGGCCGAATGGCACGTGCAAGCGCATGCCAATGTGCAGTTGTTCTGGTGTCACGCCTACGGGGGGCAAATAATCAAAGTGATTATACCGAGGAGAGGGTATCGCTATGTGCAGAATGAGTGTGTTGTCGTGCATGCCGCTAGTTTATCAAAAGCGCGGGTAGAGTATACTGCTAACTCATGCGTTAGAGGTATATACTGCACGTCAACAAATTACGAGGAACGACGATGAAGCAAGACCAACAAAAGCGCTGCGTGGCTGAGGCGGCCGTGGCGTATGTGCCTAAAGGCGCGATTATCGGTGTAGGGACGGGCTCAACCGTCACTTATTTTATTGATGCGTTAGCAAAAATCAAACATGACATCGAAGCGGCGGTTGCTAGTTCTGCCGCGACAGCACAGCGTTTGCAACGCGTGGGAATTGAGGTTGTGCCACTCAATAGCGTAGCTGGGTTGCCGGTTTACATCGACGGGGCAGATGAAGTCGACGCGCACGGCCGGCTGATCAAAGGCGGTGGTGGTGCGTTGACCCAGGAAAAAATATTAGCGCAAGTGGCGCAACGCTTTGTGTGTATCGTAGATGCCAGCAAGTGCGTTGCCGTATTAGGCAAACAGTTCCCGTTGCCGATAGAAGTGTTACCGATGGCGCGTAGCTTTGTGGCGCGTGAGCTGGTTAAATTGGGTGGGTCGCCTGAATATAGAGTGGGTTTTGTTACCGATAACGGTAATTCTATTTTGGATGTGTTTCATCTAGATATTGTTGATCCGGTAGCATTGGAGCGACAGTTGAATGATATCCCTGGTATTGTGTGCAATGGTTTATTCGCACTACGTCGTGCTGATACGGTGTTGGTAGCAGGAGACGATGGCCGTATTGCAGCACACACACCTTAGTTTGCTGCGTTATTTCATCGGTGATTTTACGGGGGAGGGGATGGCGGTTGGCGGTTTGGTGCTATCCGTTTTAGAGGCAGCATTACCGATCGATAGGCTTATTTTACCGACAGCGCGTAGCAGGTGCGTGAAATCTATGGCGGAAAATTGCTTGGGGAAATAAGCTAACTCGCTGGGGTCGGCATATTTTTTTTGTAGGTTGTTGACGATGTCGGTAAAACTAAGCGCGGCATGGTGTGTCGGCGCGGTAAATTGATCGGCGTATTTGGTGCTGAGCATCATCGCGCGCACATGCAACGCATAAGCAAAAGCTTCGTCTTGTTGTATGCGCGGTGGGTTAAAACAAATGGCGGTCTGCACGATTGCCTCGTACAAGCTATTAAATGTGGCGGGGTTTGGATCACCGTGTTGCGCTTCTAGGATGGCTTCTTCCAGTTCCGCACGTAATTGCGACAATGACTTTGGGTTAGATATCTTAGTATTAAAGCGGAACGGGCCGTCGATGGGTGGCGATTTTTTCCATCCAGATTCGGACGAAGGTGCTTTTCTATAAGAGGTAGTCATGGTGCGAGCTTCCTGTTCTAATGGACCTAATCCATTGCATATCAATGGGTGAATTATAACTGGAAAAGCTTAAGGAAACCTTAACAAAGATTGCGATATGCAACTTTTTTGGCAACTATCCAGCATTTTGCTGAATAGTTGTGCGACTTGTTAAATTAAAGGGGCGTAGCCTGAACACATACTAAGCGTAGCAGAGCATCCCCGCAGGTTACTGCGGGGATGGGCGTTTTATGTCAACAAACCTAAGGCTTTTACTGCTTCATACTCATGCAATAGTTCTTGCATGGTCAATTGTATTTTTTGCTGACTAAAGGCATTGTGGGTCAGGTTATCTATGGTGTGGCATTGTCCCTTCTCGGTGCGGCAAGGAAAAGAGAAAATAAGATTTTCATTTATCCCGTATTCACCACGCGAGAGTTTGGATACCGAAAAGCTGTGCCCAGCAGGGGTATCATGGGTCAACGCATAAACGCTAGAAATGACGGCATTGGCTGCAGATGCCGCGGATGAAGCGCCTCGGGCTTGAATGATTGCCGCACCACGTTGTTGTACCTGACTGATAAACTCACCCTGTAACCAGGCTTCATCGCGTATGACTTCGGTGACGGGTTGTCCGTTGATTTTAGCATGATAAAAATCAGGATACTGGGTAGAGGAGTGGTTACCCCAGACGGTCATATTGGTGACTGTCGTGGTGTCAACATTGGCTTTGTGTGCCAGCTGTGAAATAGCACGTTTTTCATCTAGCGCGGTCATCGCGTAGAAGCGGTCGCGTGGAATATCGGTGGCGTGATGCATGGCAATGACCGCATTGGTGTTGCAGGGATTGCCCACAACAAAGATGCGTACATCGGCTGCCGCATTGTCATTGATCGCTTTCCCTTGTGCACTGAATACTTTGCCGTTAATGTTGAGCAAATCGCTGCGTTCCATGCCTGCTTTACGTGGAACAGAACCTACTAACAACGCCCAATTGATGTCGCGCATCGCAATGTTCGCATCTGACGTGCACACAATATTTTTTAACAAGGGGAACGCACAATCTTCTAATTCCATGGCAACGCCACGTAACGCAGGTAGTGCCGCTTCGAGTTCGAGTAATTGCAATTCGACCTCGGTATCGTTACCGAACATATGTCCGGAGGCGATACGAAACAGTAAGGCGTAACCTATTTGTCCGGCTGCTCCACTCACGGCGACTTTGAGACGTTGCTTCATTATGATGGCTCCTTGTGTTGTTAGATAATAGTATGTAAATAGTCGCGCAGTAAAAATAACCCCGCAATACTGCGTGATTCGGTGCATTCTTCGTGGGCCAGCAATTTGTCGAGTTGACTCAAACGCCAAGGCACGATCTCTACGGGTTCTGGTTCGTCGCCGGGTAATGTAGAGGGATATAAGTGACGCGCGACGACTAATGCGATGCTATGGGTTAAATAACCGGGTGCTAGCGTTAAGGTGCGTAAGTGATGCAACTCGTGTGCGGCATAACCTAATTCTTCTTGCAGTTCGCGATTGGCGGCAGTCAGTATGTCTTCGTCGAGTTCTACGACGCCTTTGGGTAAGCCCAGTTCATAACGTTCCACGCCGACCGCGTATTCACGCGCGAGTAGCAAGGTGTCATCATCCAGCATGGGTGCAATCATCACGGCGGCGCGATGCTGAATGAGGCGTTCAAATTGACGTTCGGTACCATTAGCAAATTGTAAATCGACACGCTCTACATGAAACAGGCGGCTGCGTGCGATGGTGTACGTTGCCTTAATGGTAGGAAATTGTCGTTTTTGCATGCTATGCAGGCCTTGCTCTCTGTGTTAGCCGCACATGATAACGAGTATTGTACTATTTGAATAGCTTTCTGTTACACTGCGGCCAGTATGCAATCATTTACCCTACCCATTCCGTTGTCGCTTTATATACATATCCCATGGTGTGTGCGCAAGTGTCCGTATTGTGATTTTAATTCCCACGCGGTGCAGCAAGATGTGCCCGAGGCGGCGTATATTGATGCCCTTTTAATGGATTTAGAAAACGAATTGCCGAGGATCTGGGGTCGCAGTGTGCAGAGTATTTTTATTGGCGGTGGCACACCCAGTTTATTTTCAGCTGCGGCGATTACGCGTTTGTTGTCGGGTGTGCGCAGTTGTTTGACGGTTGCGCCACAGGCAGAGATTACTTTGGAAGCCAATCCAGGTACGGTTGAACAGCAACGCTTTGCTGGCTTTCGTGCGGCGGGCGTTAATCGCTTATCGTTAGGCATTCAGAGTTTGCAAGATACGCAATTACAGGCGTTGGGACGTATTCATTCCAGTGCGCAAGCCATACAGGCATTGCGCCAGGCACGCAGTGTGGGTTTTGATAACATCAATTTGGATCTGATGTTTGGTTTGCCGCAACAAGACAAGGCACAGGCGTTAGCAGATTTGCACGCCGTGATCGCATTGCAGCCACAACATATCTCGTGGTACCAATTGACGCTAGAGCCTAATACGGCTTTTCATGCGAAGCCACCACCGCTGCCGCTTGATGATCTGTGCGCAGAGATGCAAGTGGAGGGACAGGCATTGCTGGCTGACGCTGGGTTTGATCAGTATGAAATTTCTGCCTACAGTACGCCGGGTTACACCTGTCGTCACAATACCAATTATTGGTTGTTTGGTGATTATATTGGTTTGGGTGCGGGCGCGCATGGCAAGCTCACGGACATGGCCACGCAACAGGTGGTGAGACGCGTGAAGTGGCGTCACCCTAAAACGTATTTGTCTGCCGTGACGTTGCGTGATTTTACTGCAGAGCAGAGTGTGGTGGATACGGCCGAGTTACCGTTTGAATTCATGCTTAACGCCTTACGCTTGCACCAACGCGTGGCGCTGGAATTGTTTACGCAGCGTACCGGTTTGTCTTTTGCGTCGTTGTTGCCCGCGTTACACGCCGCACGCGAGCGTGGTTTAGTTGAGTGTGATGCAGAGGATTTTTGGTTGACTGCGCAAGGACATCTTTTTTATAACGATGTGGTGGCATTGTTTTTGTAATTATTCAGTATGATGGCTGTCATCCCAGTGTTGTCATCCCGAGTGCAACGAGGGATCTCGTGCAGACGGCATTTTCTCATTAATAACACCGTGCAATCGTCTCGAGATCCCTCCATCGCGTTGCGATGGAGGGATGACACCTGTTGGAAATATCCCTCACTACGTTCGGGATCTGATACATTCCCACGAACAGCTGTTATCCAAGCGAAAAGATAAAAAATGTTATGCAACCACTAAACTGCAAAAGATAAAAACAGGTTGAAAATTATTGTTGCCGTTTACCCTCCTGAGGTCCTCGAAGCACGAGACGATCGCTGCGCGATCTCCTCAGGGCGAACGGCAAAAATTAGGTTTATCAATCAGTTACGTTAAAAATTCGTGGGGATATATCAGTTCGCGATGACACCCATGAGTGAAAAGGGCATAGTCATTCATTCTTAACATAAATAAAATCCCACAGTGCGTGACCTAGGCGTACGCCGCGCTGTGCGAAACGGGTAGTGCTGCGTGTCAGCCAAGGGTTGTGGTCGCAGCGTTGTAGCTCCGTTTGCAATGACAGGGTGTGTTCTATGTGCATGGCATAGTCTTGCCAATCCGTCGCAATGTGCAAAATACCGTGAGGTAATAATTTAGCGGTAATCAGTTGAATAAAATCGGGCTGCACGATGCGGCGTTTGTGGTGTTTTTTCTTGGGCCATGGATCGGGGAAGAATAATAACACGGCGTTGCAACTGTGATTGGGTATGCGCTGTTGTAACACCTCTACGGCATCGCCACAAAACACTTTAACATTAGATAGCTTGTGTTCAGCAATACCTGCGAGTAGTTTGCCAACCCCGGGTTTATGCACATCGATACCGATGAAATGATAGTCTGGGTGGGTGACCGCTTGTGTTAATAAGCCTTCCCCCATGCCGAAACCTATTTCCAATATGCAGGGTGCGGCACAACCGAAGAGTGTTGGCAACGAGAGTACGGGTCCCGTGACCGATACACCGTGATCTGCCCAATATTCTTGCAAGGCATGCTGTTGTTTTGCGGTGATGCGCCCTGCACGGCGCACAAAGCTACGAATCTTTCGTTGTATTTGTGATTTTATTATCATGAGGCATATACCCGTAGCGAATGATATTTAGGTGCTGTAGCGCCCAAAGAACGGCATCCTATGGACACTACATCGCATATTAAATTAAGTCTATGATTTTTAGCATCACCCCTAAAAATCATTCGCTACGGGTATAACACATGTGTAAAATACCGGTGGTTTGTTTGTTGCGGGTGTAGTTCAATGGCAGAACTTCAGCTTCCCAAGCTGATAGCGTGGGTTCGATTCCCATCACCCGCTTATTGTTTCATTTGTCGTTCGCGAATTTCATCTAGGGTTTTGCAATCTATGCATAAGGTAGCGGTGGGACGCGCTTCTAAACGCCGTATGCCTATATCAATGCCGCAGGTTTCGCAGTACCCGTATTCTTGTTGTTTGATGCGATCCAGTGCCTCATCGATTTTGCGAATCAACTTACGTTCACGATCACGCGCACGCAACGCGAGACTGAATTCTTCTTCTTGGGTGGCTCTGTCATTCGGATCGGGGAAGTTGGCAGATTCGTCTTGCATGTGACTTAAGATACGGTCGACTTCTTCCATCAAGGAGCGGCGCCAAGCATGCAGTATGTGACGAAAATGTTCTTGTTGTGCGTCATTCATGTATTCTTCATGCGGTTTGATCGCATAAGGTGGTATTCCCATGATACCCAGTGCTGAACCGGGCATGGTTTTTGCGCTGTCGGGATCAATATCAGGAATTTGCTTACTTAAATTTTTAGCCGAGATGGCTATTTTTAATCGGTTTTCCGTTGTTGCGGATGACGTTGTTTTATGGGTAACCGGTGGTTTGCGTGATGCTTTGGCTGTGGCAGCGGGAGACTCGCTGGATTTAACGAGCGTCGGTGTTGTTTCTGTTTTGGTATCAGTGGGTTTGCCACGCGACGCAGTCTTTTTAACGGCGGGTGCCGGTGTTGTGATCTTTTTACTTTTTAGTGCAGGACTTTTCGGCGTACTTACCTTGGCAGCGCTACTTGTTTTGGTAGCGACACTTGTTTTGGCGATGGCGCTCGTCTTGGTCGCGGCACTTGTTTTGCCTGCAGCACTTATCTTAGGGCTGGTTTTGGCTGTAGTTAGCTTACTGGGTTTTTCTGCCACGATTTTTTTTGCAGTGGTTTTGCTTTTGGTTGGCATTTTTTTCGCCTTGACGACGCTGGTCTTTTTCACACTGGTTTTACTTTTGGGTGCAACAGGCTTAGCACTTTTGCTGGTGGCCGCTTTGATCACACGCTTCGCAGTTGTCTTTTTCTTCACTACAGTCTTTTTTGTTTTAGAGACCATGCTGGTAAATTCCTCTGCCTGATAATCGATCACAAATTTTTAGACGTATCAGTATAGCGCAAAACGCAAGGTAGGTTGCAAGCAAATTTGCGTGTGTCGGTTGGCGCGCGCGTGATGGGTCGGCTATGGGGTGGTTGGGTTCGATTTTGACGCAATCTGTTATGGCGTGATGTGGTGGATGCCTTAGTCCTACATCGGTAGGGTTGCCACGGCCAGATTGCATTTTTGACATCTGCTAACATTAGTCGCATCATTGCACTTTTTGAGCTGTGAGACTGACATGACTGAGCATTTAGAAAGCCACTTTGCCGCTATTTTACAAGCGATAGGTGAAAATCCACAGCGCGAGGGTTTAATGGATACGCCCGCTCGTGCTGCCCGTGCCATGGAATTTTTAACCAAGGGCTACCGTGAAGATATTCACACCATCGTAAAAGACGCTATTTTTCAAGCGCCCAGTGATGAAATGATTATTGTACAAGACATAGAGATGTACTCCTTGTGCGAGCACCACCTGCTGCCTTTTATCGGCAAATGCCACATCGCTTATATTCCCAATGGCAAAATTTTGGGTTTATCCAAAGTGGCGAGGATTGCGGAAATGTTCTCACGTCGCTTACAGATCCAGGAGCAGCTCACCGTACAAATCGCCAATAGTATTTCTCAGCTGATCAACCCGGCAGGTGTTGGCGTCGTGATTCAAGCCAAACACCTGTGCATGATGATGCGTGGCGTGGAAAAGCAGAATTCGGTGATGACGACGTCCGCCATGTTGGGTGTGTTTCGTGATAGTGCGACGACGCGTAATGAATTTTTGTCATTAGTGCGTTAGCGCATCGATGAAAACAGAGCCCACTTCCGCTACAAACCGTACACCTGCGGCGCGTGGGTTGCTGCATTCCACCGGCATATTTTCGTGTATGACACTCATTTCGCGCCTGTTTGGTTTGTTGCGTGATATGGCTATCGCACACAGTTTTGGTGCTAGTCCAGCGGCTGATGCATTTTGGGTGGCGTTTAAGATTCCTAATTTTTTACGTAGGCTGTTTGCTGAAGGTTCGTTTGTGCAGGCGTTCGTGCCTATACTCACCGAATATAAGCAGAAACCACGTGCAGAGATGTTAGATTTCATCAGCCACGTATTGGGAACCTTGGCCATTATCTTATTGGTGTTGACCTTGGTTGCGATGCTGACGGCGCCGTGGCTTATTAAAGTGGTTGCGCCGGGATTTGCGGAGAGTGGTGCGCGTTATGGCCTAGCTACCGACATGTTACGCGTCACCTTTCCCTACATTTTTTTTATTTCGCTCACGGCATTTGTTGCGGCCATCCTCAATAGCTACGGCTATTTTGCCAGCACGGCGTTTGCGCCGGTGTTACTGAATCTGTGTTTGATCGCGGGTGCATGGTATGGTGCTAAGCAGGTGAGCGTCGGCGTCATGGCGTTGGCGTGGAGCGTGTGCGTGGCGGGTGTGGTGCAGTTGCTATTTTTACTGTTTTTCCTCTGGCGTTTACGTATTTCGTGTTGGCCACGCTGGGGTTGGCATCATTCCGGCGTGCGGCGTTTATTGGATTTAATGTTGCCGACATTGTTAGGGTCATCTGCCAGTCAAGTCAATTTATTGGTAGATAATATTCTGGCCTCGCTACTGCAGGTAGGCAGTGTTTCTTGGTTGTATTATGCAGACAGGCTGAGTCAATTTCCCTTGGGTATTTTTGGTGTGGCTATTGCCACCGTTATTTTGCCGCATTTATCCCAACATTACGTCACCAGCGATGAACAACGCTTTTCTGCTAGCATAGATTGGGCGTTACGTTTGGTGTTGTTGATCGCGTGCCCCGCAGCACTGGCGTTGGGGATGCTCAGTGAGCCTATCATGCTGACATTGTTTAATTACGGTCATTTTAGTGGGCACGATGCACAGATGGCAGCTCGTGCATTATTAGCGTTTGCCCCCGGATTAGCCGCATTCATGCTGGTGAAGGTATTGATCGCTGGTTTTTACGCACGTCAAAATACGCGTACGCCGGTGCGCATAGGGCTATTGGTCATTGCCACGAACAGTGGATTGAGTCTATTGCTCATCAAACCATTGGCACATGCTGGCTTGGCGTTGGCGACCAGTCTGAGTGCGTGGTTGAATGTGATTTTGTTGTTTTACTATCTGTGTCATTTAGGTATTTATCGTCGTGCGCCACATTGGTTTGCGTTTGGTTTGCGTCTACTCGTGTGTAACCTAATGTTAGGCTTAGTATTACTTCTCTGCGCGCAGCCGCTGGCTAAGTGGTTGCAGTGGGATTGGCAACAGCGTGTGTTGCATTTAGGTGGTCTGATGTTAGCAGGCATCACGGTTTATTTAGTGAGCTTAGTGGTTTCCGGATTGCGCTGGCGTGAATTAAAAGGCTGAGCAGATGGACGTGATACGAGGACAGCATAATATAGCCCCTACCCAGCGTGGTTGTGTGGTTACTATTGGCAATTTTGATGGCATGCATATCGGTCATCAAGCGTTGTTACAGCAATTACGCAGGGATGCACAGCAACGTGGCTTACCGAGCGTAGTCATTTTATTTGAGCCGCAAGCCAGGGAATTTTTTTTAGGTGAAAAAGCACCGGCACGCTTATGCCGGTTGCGCGATAAATTAAGTGCGTTAGCTGCGTTAGGTGTTGATCGTGTGTTGTGCCTAGCCTTTACGACGCGCTTGGCCAAGATGTCTGCGACCGTGTTTGTGGAACAACTGCTCGTGCAGCAGTTGGGGGTGCGGCACGTAGTCATCGGTGATGATTTTCGCTTTGGCCATCAGCGCGCTGGCGATTTTGCGTTATTGCAGCATGCGGCACAACAACATGGTTTTACCTTATCGCCTATGCCGACTACAGACTGGCAGGGCCAACGCGTGAGTAGTACGCGCGTGCGTACCGCGTTACAACGCGGTGATTTGGCATTGGCGCAGGCGTTGTTAGGTAAACCGTACTGCATTGCGGGCAAAGTGAGCTACGGCCAGCAGCTCGGTCGACAATGGGGTGTGCCGACGGCCAACCTACGCTTGCATCGTCATGCGGCAGCGGTGCAAGGTATTTATACGGTGTGGGTACATGGATTGCGCGAAGCGCCGATCCCAGGTGTGGCCAGTGTAGGTACGCGACCCAGCGTGGGTGGACAAGAGATGTTGTTGGAAGTGCATTTGTTAGGATTTTCGCAGACAATCTATGGGCGGCGTTTGTGCGTGGAATTTTTGCAGAAATTACGCGACGAAGCCTATTTTTCTGATTTGACGGTATTACGGCAACAGATTGTTGCGGATGTTGCACAAGCTAACGCTTTTTTTAATAGGGATGAGTCATGACAAATTACAAAGATACACTGAATTTGCCCCACACCGATTTCGCGATGAAAGCCAATCTAGCGCAGCGCGAAGCGGATATTTTAGCGCATTGGCAGCGTATCGATGTGTACGGGCAATTACAGGCTCTGCGCCAGGGACAGCCGCACTTTATCTTGCACGATGGTCCGCCTTATGCAAATGGCCAAATTCACATTGGTCATGCGCTCAATAAAATTCTTAAAGACACTATTCTCAAAGCCAAAGCACTCAGTGGGTTCTGTACACCCTTTGTGCCGGGCTGGGATTGTCACGGTCTACCGATAGAATTAAATGTAGAGAAGGAAGTCGGTAAACCCGGCGTGAAAGTGGATGCGACGGCGTTTAGGCAAGCGTGTCGTGATTATGCCTTGCGTCAAATAGACGGGCAGCGCCTCGCCTTTCAACGCTTAGGCATAGCTGGTGATTGGCAGCAGCCGTATTTAACCATGGCATTTCGCTATGAAGCCGACATTGTGCGTAGCTTGGCGCGCATTGTGGATAATGGTCATTTGCATCAAGGCTGTAAGCCGGTGCACTGGTGCATAGAGTGTGGTTCTTCGCTGGCAGAAGCGGAAGTGGAATATCAAGATAAACAGTCTTCTTCCATCGATGTGCGTTTTGCGGTGGTGGACCACCAGGCTTTATTTGCGACCTTAGCGTCACCTGCCGTGGGTGAAGGCGCGATCAGCGTGGTGATTTGGACAACCACACCGTGGACCTTGCCAGCGAATCAAGCCGTGGCCATTCATCCGACGGAGATGTATACCTTAGTGCAATGTACGACGGCACGCGGCGCAGAACGTTTGTTGGTAGCCGCGGCACGTGTTGAGCATTTGATGCAACATTACGGTTGCGCGACCTATACGTGTTTGTTGTCCGTGCCCGGTAGCGCGTTGCTGCATGTGCAAGTACAACATCCGTTTTACGCGCGGCAAGTGCCGTTAGTGTTAGGCGAACATGTCACGGTGAATAATGGGACGGGTGCAGTACATACGGCACCGGCGCACGGTAGGGAAGATTATGCGGTAGCGCTACAGTATCAGCTGTCTATGGATAGCCCGGTGGATGCACGCGGGCGTTATGCCGACGAGTTACCCTTGTTAGGCGGTGAACGCGTGTTGCATGCCAATCAACGCATACTGGAAATACTGCAGCAACACGATGCTCTGTTGCAACACACGACGCTGACGCACAGTTATCCGCATTGTTGGCGGCATAAGACACCCCTCATTTTTAGAGCTACGCCGCAATGGTTTATTAGCATGGAACAAAACGGTTTACGCGAATTAGCGTTGCAGGCGATTGATAAAGTGACGTGGATACCGGATTGGGGACAGGCGCGTCTGGCGGGTATGATACAGCAGCGTCCCGATTGGTGTATCTCACGGCAACGCACGTGGGGTGTGCCTATGGCGATCTTCGTGCATAAAAAAAACCAAGTCTTGCATCCGAATACGCCCGCCTTATTACGCGCGGTTGCTGAACGCATCGAACAAGCAGGGGTAGAAGCGTGGTTTGCCTTGGATGCGGCTGAGCTATTAGGTGAAGAAGCAGAACACTACGAAAAATTACCGGATGTATTAGACGTGTGGTTTGACTCTGGCGTGAGTCATGCCAGTGTATTGGAACGCCACCCTGCGTTACACGTGCCAGCCGATTTGTATTTAGAAGGCTCGGATCAGCACCGAGGTTGGTTTCAATCGTCGTTACTCACGAGTGTGGCGATGCGTGGTAGCGCGCCGTATAAAGCGGTATTGACCCATGGTTTTACCCTAGATGGTCAGGGACGCAAAATGTCTAAATCACTGGGTAATGTGATTGTGCCGGAAAAAGTGATGCAAACGCTGGGTGCTGACATCTTACGCTTATGGGTTGCTTCTACCGACTATTGTGCGGAGCAAGCTATCTCCGATGAAATACTCAAACGCACCGCCGACATGTACAGACGTTTGAGAAATACCGCACGTTTCCTGTTGTCTAATTTATATGATTTTGATCCGGCGCAGCACGTGCTGCCCGCTACCGCGTTGTTGGCGTTAGATCGTTGGGTTATCGCTAGAGCGGCGGCGGTGCAACACGCGGTGTGCCAAGACTACGAGCAGTACCAATTACACAGTGTCAGTCAGCGTATCCATCATTTTTGCACGGTGGAATTGGGTGGTTTTTATTTGGATGTAATTAAAGATCGGCAATACACCACACCCAGTGCTAGTGTGGCACGTCGCTCTACGCAAACGGCGATGTACCATATTTTAGAAGCCTTGGTGCGTTGGTTAGCCCCTATCTTGAGTTTTACCGCAGAAGAAATTTGGCAACACATGCCCGGCCAGCGTGTTGACTCGGTGTTGCTAACGACGTGGTATGAAGAACTATTTAGCTTGTCGGCAGAAGATGTGTTGACGGTGCAACAATGGCAGTTATTATTGGAGCTGCGTGCAGAGGTCAACAAAGAATTAGAGCAGCAACGTGATCTCGGCCATATCGGTGCGGCACTGGATGCAATCGTTGTGATTTATGCGGATGACAGTTGGCGTCCTTGGTTAGCGGCATTGGGCGATGAATTGCATTTTGTGTTTATTGCCTCCGCGGCACGTTTGTTAGCGTTTGACGACGCACCGCCAACGGCGGTAACAACGCAGTTGAGCGGGATCAAATTGCAGATCAGCGCGTTGGCACACACCAAATGTGGGCGTTGTTGGCACCGGGTCGCCGATGTGGGTCTGCACGACGCACACCCGACTTTGTGCGGACGTTGTGTGACGAATGTGAGTGGCAGCGGTGAAACGCGGCGTTTTGTGTGAGGTGAGCACGTGTTAGTACGTAAGGTTTGGTTGTTACTGGGTAGCTTAGCGCTAATAACGTTGATCTTTATTCTCGATCAGTACACTAAGCAATGGGCTGTGCTGACGTTGACGGGACAGCCGATCACCGTCTGTGCGTGGCTTAATTTGCATCTAGCCTATAATCAAGGCACGGCCTTTAGTCTGTTGGCGCAAGCGAGTGAGCTACAGCGCTATGGTTTACTTGGCCTCACTGCTGTGGTCGTGGGGGTATTGTGCGTGTGGCTGTATCGTGTGCCGGCACAACAATGGCGCATGCATTTAGCCTTGAGTCTGGTGGTGGGTGGTGCGTTAGGTAATCTGTACGATCGCGTGCTGCAGCATCACGTCATTGATTTTATAGATGCACATCTAGGCGTATGGCATTGGCCCACGTTTAACCTTGCCGACAGTGCGATTTGCATCGGTGTGGCGCTATTAGCCTATCAACTGTGGCGTGAGCAGTAACGGGAGCAGACTATGTCAATGACAATTATTTTAGCCAATCCGCGTGGCTTTTGTGCCGGGGTGGATAGAGCGATCGCCATTGTGGAAGAGGCCTTACGCGTGGTTTCACCGCCGGTGTATGTGCGACATGAGGTAGTACACAATCGTTTTGTCGTCGAATCATTACGTCAACAAGGTGCCATTTTCGTCGATGAAATCAGCGAAGTGCCGGTGGGTGCGACTATCGTGTTCAGTGCGCACGGTGTATCACAGCAAGTACGCAGAGATGCTGCCGCAAAAAACCTACGTGTATTCGATGCTACCTGTCCGCTGGTGACTAAAGTGCATATGCAAGTCTCACGGCATGCACGCGTCAATGCCGAGTGTATTTTGGTCGGGCATAAGGGCCATCCCGAAGTGGAAGGCACGCTGGGACAATATGAAAATACGGCTGCGGCGATTTATCTCGTGGAAAATGTCGAGGATGTGGCGGCACTCACGGTGCAGGATCCCCTGAATCTGATGTATGTGACACAAACCACCTTATCCATGGACGATACCCAGGCCATCATTCAAGCCTTGCGCGCACGTTTCCCCGCGATTCAAGGTTCGCGTAAAGAAGACATTTGTTATGCCACGCAAAACCGGCAAAATGCCGTGAAAGAATTGGCGCCGCAGTGCGACGTGTTGCTAGTGGTGGGGTCACAAAACAGTTCTAATTCCACACGCTTGAGTGAACTGGCGGAACGCTTAGGGTGTAAGTCGTATTTAATCGATAATGCCGAAGCCATGCAGCGCAGCTGGTTCAATGACGATGCGGTGATTGGCGTAACGGCCGGTGCGTCTGCACCGGAAGTGTTGGTGGATGAAGTCGTGGCACAGTTGCAAACCTGGGGTGCGGTCTACAGCCACGATATGACGGGCGTCGCCGAGACAATTAAATTCGCCTTGCCGCGCGAGTTGCGTGGTGAGGACGACGCAGCGCTAGACTAGAGATTGATGCGAGGAGATGCTGATGCAGCATATAGAGGAAATACTCGACGCTATCGTGCGATGTGATAATGTTCGTGTGCAAATGTTATTACAGACAGAACCTGACCTCATTAAAGCGGAAAATATAAAAACCGGTAATACTTTATTACATACCGCCGCCGCTTATTACGTGTACTATCGGAATGCGCAGCACCGAGAGGATCCTGTTTTGCCCGGTATGCTTGGCTTTGATGTTGATCATACGGCAGAGCTCAAGGCGCTGGCGCAGATCATGCATACCTTGATTCACCGCAAGATTTCATTGTTGACGACCAATCAGCAAGGCTTACGCGCCGACCAAATATACGAGGGTGTGATTTATGCGTATGTTGATAAATTGCTAGCAGCAGTTAAAGCGAATAATTTAAATGAAATAAGTGCGATAACTCAGATCAACCCAGGTTTCTCTTTATTGCCTTGCAGAGATAAATGCAGTGATACGGTGTTAGAATTTGCCTTGACCCAAGGCCATGATGTAATGGCGACAACGATGCTAGCGGTTTTCCCTGCCGATAAGCAAAAAAAATTGTTACAGGGAGCATACGATCGTATTGATGCGAAGCGGCAGCGGGCCATTCAATCACAAGTACCGGTGTATTCTTCGCGTGATATCCGAGAGGAGGGTGAGGATGAATCGTTGTTGGGTGTTGTAAGAAATCCTACATCGGGGAATGCCTGGGATCCTCCACCGAGAAACACCTGGGCTTTTTTCACACCGGTCAGAGAAAAAGTTGCGGAGATATTATTTGAGTCATTGAGGGTGGCGCCGCGCAAGTAATTTATTTTCCCTGTGTTGCAGCGTGTTTCCTTGAAGGGTGCCATCCTGACGCATGCAACGCTGCGGAAGGATCTCGTGAAGGATGCACGGCTGTTATCACAAGCGAAAAGATAAAAAATGTTATACAACGACTAAACGGTGAAAGACAAAAATAGGTTGAAAATTATTGTTGCCGTCCACCTCCTGAGGTTCTCGAAGGACGAGACGGCACCCTCTGGCGCCTCCTTCCCTCGAGACGGCGTCCTTCGAGAACCTCAGGACGCCTCCTCGGGACGAACGGCTATTTTTAAATTCGTGGGGATGTATCGCTATGCATGATACTAGCTGCGTTTCGTAATACCAGTCTGCGCCACCAAGTAAATATCAAAACGCGAGGCTTGTCCGCTATAGGTGAATGTCGGCACTTGATCGTTGAGTGGTACGCCATGACGTGGTCGTTTGACCACGACGCGTTGGGTGGCACGGGTTAATGCCAGCGGCAATAACGCGGCCGCATCGCTGTCGTCACCGACGAGATCGCGGAGTATGCACATGGATTTTTTGGCTAAGGCTTGCGCGTTGCTGGTCGGATACATGGGATCCAAATAAATGACCTCCGGTCGTTGTGCAGGTGTTAACGCGCTCAAGTAGTGTTGCGCTTGCGTATGTTGTATTTGCAGTCGCGCTATGACGGGATCACCGTGCGCGCGGGCGATGGCGTTGTTTAATAGGATGACGAGCGCGGCGGAGCGTTCTAACAAGGTGACGTGACATCCCAAACAGGCTAATACATACGCGTCTTCAGCCAGTCCAGCGGTTGCATCTAGCACGTGTAAGGTTTTATGCGGTTTGATGCCAACGGCTTTGGCAATGAGTTGGCGGCGTCCGCCACCGTGTTGACGGCGGTAGTGGGTCTTGCCGTGTAAAAAGTCGATGCGAAGGGGTTTGTTACGGTAAGCATACAGCGGCACCAATTCTATGTTGCCTGCGTGCCAGCGCACGTGATAGCGCGTGTCGGGCTGTGTGTGCAACGGAATACCGTACTGTTGCGCTAACGCGATGAGTTCCGGTGGTGAGTCAGGTGCGAGTGCGTAACAGAGAGTCATGGGGTGGCAAGGATTGCGTTAGCAAAGGCGGCGAGATCGTCATAACAAGGAATGGCATGATCGGGTGCCAGCTGGGCTAAGGTCGTTAAGCCGTTACCTGTTTTTACTAAAATGGGTTGGCAGCCGGCGGCTTGCGCGGCCTGTAGATCGCGTAAGCTATCACCCACCATGGGTACACCGTGTAACGAGCAGTTGAAATGATGTTGAATTTGCCACAGTAATCCGGGTTTGGGCTTGCGACAGTCGCAGTTGGCATCAGGGAGGTGTGGACAATAAAAAATAGCATCCACTTGCGCCTGCAGTGCGTGTAATTGCTGTTGCATTTTTTCATGAATAGCCGCTACTACTGCATCGTTATAATAACCACGCGCAATCCCTGATTGGTTAGTGGCAATTGCTATTTTAAATCCGGCGTGGGTTAGCTGCGCGATGGCCTCTAGGCTGCCGGGAATGGGGTGCCATGCGTCCGGACTTCTGATGTAGTCTACGGAATCCATGTTGATAACGCCATCGCGATCCAAAATAATCAATGGGAACATGCGTGTGCTTCTACCATACGTTTTAACGTGACGAAGGTGTAAGCGTACGCGTTTTTTGCGTCAGCGTCATGTGCTTCTTGTGCGGTAGTACGCCATTCATGGGGACACCACACCGGAAAAAAAGCATCGCCTGGCAAGGTGACATCGACGAATGTCAGGTACATGGTTTGGGTATAAGGCAGCAGCGCGGCATACAGGGTGGCGCCACCAATCAGCATGATTTCTTCGGTGCTTTGCAAGAGTGTGTCTAATGAAGTGACGGTTTCACAGTCGGTTGCGTGGTAGTGCGGGTTGTGGCTGAGAATGAGGTTACGTCTTCCTGGCAGCGCTTTACCGATGGATTCGTGGGTTTTGCGTCCCATCACCACGGTCTTGCCCAAGGTGAGTGCTTTAAAGTGTTGTAGATCGGCGCTGAGGTGCCACGGTAGATGGTTATTTACGCCGATGACGTGATTGCTTGCGAGTGCTGCTACGATAGAGATAGTCATAGTATAAAATTAAGCCTTGATTTATTAGCGGTATATTATACCATACGCAACCAAATGGCTAAGTGAAAGGGGTATGAAAAGCGTGCGAAGTCTGTTGCGTACTGTCTTATTGGGAGTGCTCTTGGTGAGCGCGTGTCGCATAGCGTTCGCTGAAGAAAGCAAAGAATACACGCGCTACATCACCTACCCTACCCCCATTTATGGCGCTGATCCCGCGCAAAACGCGCAAATTAAACGCGGCGAATACCTGGCAAAAGTAGCCGATTGTGCTGCGTGTCATACGGGATTGGAGGAACAGAGCCAAACCTTTGCGGGTGGTTTAGGGATTAAAACACCGTTTGGGACGTTCTATTCACCCAATATCACGCCAGATAAAGCCACCGGTATTGGCGCCTGGTCTGACGATGATTTTGTGCGTGCGGTGCAAACGGGAATGGCACCAGGCTGGCGCCATCTCTTTCCCGTATTTCCTTACGTGTACTATACGAAAATGAAACGCCAAGATGTGTTGGATATTAAGGCGTATCTCTTTAGTTTGCCGCCAGTGCACGCGGCGAAGAAAAAAAATGCGGTACCTTTTCCTTTCAACGTGCGGTTCTTGCAATTGGGATGGCGTATTTTGTTTTTCTATCCACACCATAAAGGCGAGTACCGTGATGATCCGCAACACGATGCCGAGTGGAATCGTGGTGCTTATCTCGTGCAAGGTGCAGGGCATTGCGGCATGTGTCACACGCCGTTAAATATGCTGGGCGCAGCGAAAGACAAATATTTTTTACGCGGTAGCTTCATCGATGGTTATTATGCCGCTGATATTACGGGTGATGGCCTCGCTCGCGCAAGCCTAGAGGATATTATGCAAGTATTTGCGAGTGGTAAGCATCTCAGTGGTAGTGGTTTCGTACAAGGGCCCATGCAAGAGGTAGAGCACAACAGCTTACGTTATTTGTCACATACGGATATGCATGCGATTGCCGTGTATTTAAAATCTGTACACAGCGCGCAGCAAAAAACAACCGTGAGTACCTTGCCTGCAGGTGACGTGCGTGCGATAGAAAAACTTTACGAAAGCAAATGTGCATTGTGCCATGCCTCTGGTGCGGCAGGGGCACCCAAATTAGATGATAAGGCCGCATGGCAGCCCAGAATCCTGCAAGGATTATCGACATTGCAGCAACATGCGCTACAGGGCATTAATTCTATGCCGGCAAAAGGCGCGTGTGTTTCGTGTACGGATGAACAAATCAATGCGCTGGTTGCTTACATGGTGGCGCGCGTTAGCGCGACCGAGGGTGACGCTGCACAACACCAAGCCGCGCCGCCGCGCACCACGTCTTTAGCCCGAGGGCAACAGGTTTATCGCGCCCAGTGTGCGAGTTGTCATGATGCGGGTGCAAATCACGCGCCGCGCTTGGGGGATCAACCCGCATGGGCTACGTTATTGGCGGCAGGCATGCCAGCGCTGTTTACGCGGACCTTGACGCAACATACAGCGGCATACAAAGATTGCAGCGATGGTGATGTCATTGCGGCAGTGAAGTATATGGCACAACAAAGCACCACCACGGCAGATTATCACTTGTGGTAATCTATACCGCGTTACACCTTGGTTCACCCGCGAGCGGGTGAGCTTTCTTTCTTTAAAATGCTGGACAGCGGATGTTTTTGTGTTTACATTGCCACGAACTGCGTGCCAGCTAACTATGTGATGTTGGCACATAATTGCTTGCGTATTGGTTAAGGAGATAGACTGCATGCGCCTACTGTCTCGTGTTTTGTCATGGGGAACAGCATTGCTTTGTGCGATGGCTAGCGTGGTCGCGGCCGCATCGCAGTATAACATGACGCCTGGTGTGACGCGGATCAGCCATGAGATTCATGCATTGCACATGGCTATATTTTGGGTGTGCTGCGGCATTGGCTTCGTTGTTTTTGGCGTACTCATTTATTCACTGATTCACTTTCGCAAGTCTAAGGGTGCAGTGGCTGCAGATTTTCATGAGCATATGGGGGTAGAAATTACCTGGGCCGTAATCCCATTTATTATCTTGGTGGTTATGGCAATTCCCGCGACGCGCGTGCTGATCGATATGAGTGACACTAAGGCCGCGGATCTGAGCATTAAAATCACGGGTTATCAGTGGAAGTGGCAATACGAATATTTGGATCAAGGCGTCAGCTTCTTCAGTAATTTGGCGACTCCGCTCGCGCAAATCAATAACAAAGTCGCTAAAGAACCTTGGTATTTACTGGAAGTGGATAAACCCTTGGTTGTCCCTGTGCACCAGAAGATCCGTTTTTTGGTGACGTCAAAAGACGTGATTCATTCGTGGTGGGTGCCTGATCTGGCCATCAAGCGTGATGCGATTCCTGGTTTCATTCATGAGGCGTGGACGCGCATTGATAAGCCCGGTTTTTATCGTGGCCAGTGTGCGGAATTGTGCGGCGTGAATCACGGTTTTATGCCGATAGTCGTTAAAGCCGTTTCTGAAAAAGAATTTGCGACATGGTTGGCACAACAGCGCGGCACGGACATCAAGAGCGTGGCAGCAGGCAGCGCAGCGACGCCGTCAGCCGCACCACCTGCTGTCAGTCAGGATATGAGTAAAGAAGAGTTAATGCAAAAAGGCGAAGAAGCGTATAACACCAGTTGTGCTGTCTGCCATAAACCCGATGGCAGTGGTATGCCACCGGCTTTTCCCGCGTTAAAAGCCAGTCCGATAGCATTGGGAGCGGTAGAACCACATCTGAGTATGGTCGTCTATGGCAAACAAGGCACGGCGATGCAAGCATTTGGAGAGCAATTAGATGATGCAACGCTGGCGGCGATTATTACCTACGAGCGCGTTGCTTGGGGTAATGAGGCAGCGAATAAGCAATATCCCGTAGTCGTTCAGCCCAGCGCTGTTGCTGCTGTACGTGCAAAAAAGTAGGAGGTAAGTGATGGGTGCAACGACACTAGTCAATGAACATGATCATCATGAGCATAAACCCAAAGGATTAAAGCGTTGGCTTTTTACGACTAACCACAAGGATATCGGGACTTTGTATCTGTGGTTGAGTTGCATCATGTTGTTTGTGGGCGGCGCTATGGCGTTGGTGATTCGTGCCGAGTTATTCGAGCCAGGTCGGCAGTTCGTGGATCCTGATTTCTTCAATCAAATGACAACCATGCATGGTTTAATCATGGTGTTTGGTGTGATTATGCCGGCGATGACGGGTTTAGCGAATTGGTTGGTGCCGATGATGATAGGCGCGCCGGATATGGCGTTGCCGCGGCTCAATAATTGGAGTTTTTGGATTTTACCGTTTGCCATTGCATTGTTGGGATCGACGTTGTTTTTACCCGGTTCCGCGCCTAATTTTGGTTGGACGTTTTACGCGCCGCTGTCCACCACGTATGGGCCACCCAGCACAGATTACATGATTTTTGCCATCCATTTGATGGGTTTATCTTCCATCATGGGTTCAATCAATATTATTGCCACCATTCTGAATATGCGCGCGCCGGGAATGACCTTAATGAAGATGCCTATCTTCGTGTGGACGTGGTTGATTACTGCATTTTTAATTATTGCGGTCATGCCGGTATTAGCCGGTACGGTGACGATGGTGTTGATGGATAGACATTTCGGCACGAGTTTCTTCAGTGCAGCTGGCGGTGGTGATCCGATTTTATTTCAGCATGTGTTTTGGTTTTTTGGTCATCCTGAAGTGTATATTCTGATTCTGCCGGCCTTTGGTGTGGTATCAGAAATCATTCCTACCTTCAGCCGTAAACGTTTGTTTGGTTACAGTTGCATGGTGTATGCCACGGCATCTATCGCCATCATGTCATTTTTAGTGTGGGCGCATCATATGTTCACGTCGGGTATTCCTCTGGGCGCTGAATTGTTTTTCATGTATGCAACGATGTTGATCGCTGTGCCTACCGGGGTGAAGGTATTCAATTGGGTCACCACCATGTACAAGGGATCGCTGACCTTTGAGACGCCAATGTTGTTTGCGATTGCGTTTGTGATTTTATTTACGATAGGTGGTTTTTCTGGGTTGATGTTGGCGATAGTGCCGGCGGATTATCAGTACCAAGATACCTATTTTGTGGTAGCACATTTTCACTATGTGTTGGTGCCTGGGGCCTTATTTGCGATCATCGCCGCCATTTATTATTGGCTGCCGAAATGGACCGGTCACATGTATTGTGAGACCTTGGGCAAGTGGCACTTTTGGTTGAGTGTTATTTCCATGAACATCACCTTTTTCCCTATGCATTTCTTGGGTCTTGCAGGTATGCCAAGGCGTATCCCGGACTATGCGCTACAGTTTGCCGATTTTAATAAATTAGCCAGTGTGGGTGCTTTTGTGTTTGGCTTTTCCCAACTGCTATTTTTATATTTGATCATCCGAACGATACGTGGCGGCGAACCAGCGACGGCTCGCGTGTGGGAAGGTGCGCACGGTTTAGAGTGGACATTGCCTTCACCTGCGCCGTATCACAGCTTTACTGTGCCACCCGAAGTAAAATGAGGCGTACGCTATGAACGATGCTACAGATAAGCAAACACGTAAGACTAAACACCTAGTCATTAAATTATTTGTATTTGCTGTGCTTATGTTTGGTTTTTGCTATGCGTTGGTGCCCTTGTATAACGTGTTGTGCAAGGCAACGGGGCTTAATGGCAAGATAGACGGTAAGGCTGCCGTCGATGAGACGCAAGCGATTGATACAGCGCGCACGGTCACCGTGCAGTTTTTAACGACGACGAATGCCAATTTAAATTGGCAATTTCGCCCCGATGTGAAGCAAGTCACGGTACATCCTGGCGAGACTAAGCGCGTTACCTTTTTTGCAAAAAATGACACGCAGCAGACGATGACGGTGCAGGCGATTCCTAGCGTGACGCCTGGGATGGCGGCTAAATACTTGAAGAAGACGCAATGCTTTTGCTTTGAACGCCAAACCTTGGCGGCGGGTGAGTCTAAAGACATGCCCATGATATTCCACCTGGACCCAGCGTTACCACAGGAATATAACACAGTAACCATAGCCTATACTTTGTTTGATACCAGCAACATAAAAACGAAAACCAATGTAACGCCCGGAAGGATTACCAATTAGAAGGGAGGACGCTATGTCCCAGCAACACGGTGGATACTATGTTCCAGAAAGTAGTCATTGGCCTATCGTAGGGTCTATCGGTTTATTTTTTTTGATGTTGGGCCTTACGAATTGGTTGCACGCACATGTGTTAGGGCCGTATTTGTTTGCAGTAGGCGCGTTAATTGTTGTTTACATGATGTACGGTTGGTTCAGCGTGGTCGTTACAGAGAGCCAGCGTGGTTTGTACGATGCACAAGTGGATCGGTCGTTTCGTTGGGGCATGTCTTGGTTTATCTTTTCTGAGGTAATGTTTTTTGCCGCGTTTTTTTCGGCATTGTTTTATGCGCGATACTTGTCTATTCCCTGGTTGGCGGGACACGGTTTTCATCAAATGACGCATTACCTATTGTGGCCTGACTTTGCTGCCGGGTGGCCGTTGCTGATTAATCCCGATCAGAGTCTGTTTTCAGGCGCTAAGTATGTCATGAGTCCTTGGGGATTGCCTGCAGTAAACACAGCGTTGTTACTCACTAGTGGTGTCACGATCACCTGGGCGCATTGGGCATTGAAAAAGAATCAGCGCGGTCAATTATTACTGGGCTTGGGATTGACGGTATTATTGGGTGTTGCCTTCTTAGTGTGTCAGGCGTACGAGTATCATCACGCCTACACGGAGCTTGGGTTAACCCTACGGGCCGGTATGTACGGCACGACATTTTTCATGTTGACAGGGTTTCACGGTGCGCACGTTACCATAGGTACCATCATGTTGATGGTCACGTGGTTGCGTTGTCGGCGTGGTCATTTTACCCACGAGCATCACTTCGCGTTTGAGGCCGTTTCGTGGTATTGGCACTTTGTCGACGTGGTTTGGTTATTTTTATTCGTGTTTGTCTATTGGTTATAGTATACCCATTGTATTTTGAAGTGTTCTCTACGCGATGGGGTTTCCAACGGGGAGACTTGCGATTCTCCCCGTTGGTGACGGTACACAAATTTACTTTTGCCGGTCATAAAAACAATATACCGCTAGCCGGTATAGCTCACGCATAGCGTAGCATCGCGTTTAGCTGTGGCGGTAGTTTTCTCTGTATCTGCTACACTTAGAATGGATTACAACGAATAGTGGGTACAGATGGATAACACTCCCTATCTTAATCGTGAATTGAGCATTCTGCAGTTTAATCGACGCGTATTTAGCTATGCGTTAGATCCGGATATTCCCCTCTTGGAACGCTTGAATTACGCGTTAATTTGCAGCGCTAATTTGGATGAATTTTTTGAAATTCGTGTGGCGCATTTGCAACTGCAAGCTATCAGGCAACCCAACAGCAAGACCCTGGATGGCTATGATCCGCGCCAGGTATTGCAAGCGATTAGCCAAATGACGCACCAGTTGGTGAGTGAACAGTATCTCGTCTTAAATGAACAATTGTTTCCTGCGTTGGCTGAAGCAGGGATACGATTTGTACCCGAGGAGCAATGGACGCCGACTCAAGCTGCGTGGGTCAAGCAGTACTTTCGAACACGTGTATTGCCTTTGTTAAGTCCGATTGCCTTAGATCCTGCTCACCCGTTTCCACGGCTGGTGAATAAAAGTTTGAATTTCATCGTGTCACTGACGGGTAAAGATGCATTCGGTCGTGATTATGGTTTGGCGGTGGTGCACGCACCGCGTTCGCTCGCACGTTTGATACGCTTGCCGGATGAAGGCAGTGGAGGTGATCACTTCGTGTATTTGAGCCACATAATTGCGGCGCATGTGGAGGAGTTGTTTTCTGGCATGGAGATCACCGGATGTTATCAATTTCGCGTGACCCGTAACAGTGATTCGTTACTTAACCCTGAAGAAATCGATGATTTGTCTAAAGCCTTGCAAAAAGAATTACTGTCTAGGCGTTATGGTGCAGCGACACGTTTGGAAGTAGTGCAGAATTGCCCACCGACTATTTTGCAATTTTTGCTGGAACAGCATCAATTGCAAGAGTCAGATTTGTATTTAGTGAATGGGCCGGTGAATATGGGTCGGTACCGTGCCCTGTTGGCGTTAATCGATTATCCGCAATTACGTTATCCTGCATTTACCGCGACGGTGCCCCCGGAATTACTGAAACATAAAAATATTTTTTCTTGTATCCGTAAGCGCGATATTTTGTTGGGTCACCCGTGGCAAAGTTTTACGTCAGTGATTGAATTAATTCAGCAAGCGGCAATTGATGCTAAGGTTTTGGCGATTAAGGTGACATTGTACCGCACGGGTGCTAACTCACCGATGGTCGATGCGTTAGTGCAGGCAGCACGTGCCGGTAAAGAAGTCACGGCGGTCATTGAACTCATGGCACGTTTTGATGAAGCGGATAACATTGATTTAGCAAATCGCCTGCACGTGGCAGGTGCGCTGGTGGTATACGGTGTGTTAGGGTTTAAAACCCATGCCAAAATGTTGTTGGTGGTGCGTCAAGAAGACGATCAACTCGTGCGCTATGTGCATTTGGGTACGGGTAATTACCATGCGAATACCGCGAAAGTGTATGTGGATTATGGCGTGTTTACCTACGATGAACAGATTACACGTGATGTGCAAAGTGTATTTCAACAACTGACTGGCATGGGCAAAGCGATTAAATTGCAACGCTTATTGCATGCGCCTTTTACCTTATTGAAAAGCTTAAAGGAAAAAATAGCCCAAGAAAGTGAGTGGGCTAGGCAAGGTAAAAGTGCACGTATTATTGCGAAGATGAATGCATTAACGGAACCGACCATTATCCAAGCGTTGTATCAAGCGTCGCAGGCAGGTGTGCAGATTGATTTGATTGTACGGGGTGCGTGTTGTTTGCGGCCTGGGGTACCGGGTTTGTCGGATAACATCCGTGTGCGTTCTATTGTTGGACGGTTTTTAGAGCATGCACGCATTTATTATTTCTATAATAACGGCGACGAGATGTTATTCTTAGCCAGCGCCGATTGGATGACGCGTAATTTTTTCCGGCGGGTAGAAGTGTGTTTCCCGGTGCAAGATAAACAATTACTGGAGCGCATTAAGCAAGAGGCGTTGTTATTATATCTGGCTGATAATAAGCAAGCATGGGAATTACAAACCGACGGTAATTATTGCAAAGTTGACGCGACGCGCGCAACACCGCAAGCCGCGCAAGAAGTGCTGTTGGAGCGTTATGTCCCGCCAACGCCAGCAGAACCCAAAATAGAATGAGAGAAGCCACGGTAAGCTAGTTTGTGTTGCGTTGCGTGTGCTATGAAAGGCTTGCAATTTTCTACTATTTGCGCTCAAATGCCATGCGGATCGGTAATAGCAGAAAGTAGAGGTGAGTATGTCGGTCATTCATATTGATGATGCAGCATTTGCGGGAACAGTGTTACAAAATCAGCAGCCTGTTTTGGTTGATTTTTGGGCTCCCTGGTGTGGTCCGTGTAAAGCGATCGCGCCGCTATTAGATGACGTCGCGCAAGAATATGCGGGCAAGCTCGTGATCGCAAAAATGAATATTGACGACAATACGAATACGCCAAGTCAGTACGGTGTACGCAGTATTCCTACCTTAGTGTTGTTTAAGGATGGTAAATCTGTTGCCACGCAAATAGGCGCGGTGATGAAATCACAATTAGTGGCGTTCATTGAAAAACATATTTAGTTGACCAATGCATAGTACGCTTGTAGGATGGCCCTGATTGCAGCGTGTGTTTTGCGAGACAGTGCTAGACGAAGCAGCAAAAGCATGATACTGTAAGCGCACGGTACCTTTCGGGGTGTCGCCCTTAACTTAGGAATTCCCATTAACAACCTTTTGCTTAGTCGACGCATTCAGTCGTCTATACAAATCTTTCATACAAAGAAAAATCTATGAATTTGACAGAATTAAAGAAAAAATCCCCGGCTGATTTATTGGCGTTGGCTAAAGAATCTGGCGTCGAAAATTTCTCTCGATCGCGTAAACAGGATTTGATTTTCTCTATCCTCAAGGCGCACGCTGGGCAGGGTGCAGATATTTCCGGTAGCGGTGTGTTGGAAATTTTGCAAGATGGCTTTGGCTTTTTGCGATCGGCGGAAGGCTCTTATTTGGCCGGACCCGACGATATTTATGTGTCGCCCAGTCAGATTCGGCGTTTCAGCTTGCGTACCGGCGATACGGTATCTGGTAAAATTCGTCCGCCTAAAGATAACGAACGCTATTTTGCGTTGTTGAAGGTCGATGATATCAACTTTGACTCGCCAGAAGACACCAAGAACAAGATATTATTTGAAAATCTTACGCCGTTGCATGCCAACGAACGTTTGGTTATGCAGTGTGGCAATGGTAGCACCGAAGATATTACGGCGCGGATCATCGATTTGTGTTCGCCATTTGGTAGAGGGCAGCGTGGTTTGATCGTATCTCCTCCTAAGGCGGGTAAGACGATTATGCTACAAAATCTCGCGCAATCTATCGCACAAAACCATCCTGATTGTTATTTGATTGTGTTATTGATTGACGAGCGGCCAGAAGAAGTCACTGAAATGGCGCGTTTGGTGCGGGGCGAGGTTATCGCGAGTACGTTTGATGAGCCTGCAAGCCGCCACGTGCAAGTTGCGGAAATGGTCGTCGAAAAAGCCAAGCGTCTGGTTGAGCACAAGAAAGACGTGATCATCTTACTTGATTCGATCACGCGTTTAGCGCGTGCTTACAATACCGTGGTGCCCGCTTCGGGTAAGGTGTTAACAGGTGGTGTGGATGCGAATGCATTGCAACGGCCTAAGCGCTTCTTTGGTGCTGCGCGTAACATCGAAGAGGGTGGTAGCTTGACTATCATTGCTACCGCGTTGATAGATACCGGTTCTAAGATGGATGAAGTGATTTACGAAGAATTCAAGGGTACGGGCAACATGGAATTACACCTGGATCGTCGTATCGCTGAAAAACGCGTGTATCCAGCGATTAACATCAATCGCTCGGGCACGCGCCGTGAAGAGTTGTTGGTTAAACCGGATGAATTACAAAAGATGTGGATCTTACGCAAGATATTGCATCCAATGGATGAAATCGCTGCGATTGAATTTTTAATCGATAGGCTAAAGACCACCAAAACGAACGACGAATTTTTTGATGCCATGAAGGGCTAGCGGTAAAGCTAAGGAGTCGCAAAGATGAAACGAATCGCATTGATTACCGGTGCAACTTCAGGCATTGGCAAGGCCACTGCGGAGGCGCTAGCAAGTCACTTTGCGCTGATTCTTTGTGGCAGACGACAAGAACAATTGGACGCGTTGCAAGAGAGTCTATCGTCCATTACCGCCGTGCATACGCTGTGTTTTGACGTGCGTGATAAGGTGGCGGTGAGTGCCGCGATTACTGGTTTGCCACCGGATTGGCAACACATCGAGGTATTGATTAATAATGCAGGCAATGCGCACGGACTTGCGCCGATACAAGACGGTGATCTGGACGATTGGGATGCGATGCTCGATACCAATGTCAAAGGTTTGTTGTATGTGAGTAAGGCGGTGATTCCGGCGATGGTCACTGCGCAGCAAGGTCACATCATCAACATAGGTTCTATTGCTGGCAAAGAAGTTTATCCTAAAGGTAATGTCTATTGCGCGTCTAAGTTTGCCGTGGATGCGCTCAGTCGTGCGATGCGACTCGATCTCAATGCCTATGGCATTCGCGTGGGCGCGATCAATCCGGGCTTGGTGGAAACAGAATTTTCCTTGGTGCGTTTTAAAGGCGATAGCCAAAAAGCAGCGAGTGTGTATGCTAATTCAAACCCACTGCAGGCGCGTGATATTGCAGAGACTATTGTGTTCGTACTCAACCGACCACCCCACGTCAACATCAGTGAGTTAACTATTTTGCCGACGGACCAAGCCTCTGCGACGCTGGTGCGGCGGCATTGATCGCCTGTCATCCCGAAAACCGCACACCATCCGTGTCATTCCGAACATTAGTGAACAATCTTTTTAATGGGTGTCATCCCGAACATCGCAACGCGATGGAGGGATCTCGTGGTGGTTGTATGGTGTTATTAGCAGGTATGTGCTACTTGCAATCCCTCGTTACACTTAGAATGACACCCGCATTCGAGAATCAAATGTGAACAAGATTCTATGGGGGTGATGTTCGTCATACGTGACCCGCGTGGTTTTCTGGCTGTAGTTGCCGGTCGTATATGTGGCTATCGTTTTTTGCCAAAATAAAAGAGCAGGTTTATTTGTAGGGATTACAGAAACTTCCCAAATACCCGGATGCATATCCCAAATATGATAAGCAACGCGGCTACCAACACCTTGCCCTTGGAATTTAGAGAGAATGAAAAATTGATCGATTTTCCAATGGGTTTTTGTATCGAGTCCGGATTGATTTAGCAAAGCAAACCCAGTAATTTCATTCGCTATTTTGATGAGTAAGGCTTTTTTTGTTGGTTCTTCGCAATAGCTTTTATAATCTATGGGTTCGTAAAGGCCATTTTCTGAGACAGAAAATCCACAAACACGAGAAGCATCATAAACATAAAATTGCGCGATGTTTTGAATGGTGGGGTAATCAGCCAATGTTGCAGATATGATGATGGGCGACAATGGTTCGCTGAATTTTTTTCCGTCCTCTAAGTCTTTAGCCAGAGCTGCCTCTAACTCTTCTATTGTTGGCAATGCTGTTTTTAAATTTTCAGGTAGATTTTCTGTTAATTGATATTCAGCAAGACCAATAGGTTTAGTCATATCACGTAAAGTATATTCAGCGAGAACATTACTTTTACTTTTGCATAAAATCAATCCTATTGATGGTTGATCACTTTCATGTTTGATGAGATCGTCAACGGCGGAAAGATAAAAATTTATTTTTCCTGCATATTCAGGCTTAAAATCTTTATCTTTGAGTTCAATCACCACGAAACACCGGAGTTTTAAATGATAAAAAAGCAAATCGATATAAAAATCATGCTCGCCAATTTCGATATGATATTGACGTCCTACAAAAGCGAATCCTGCACCAAGCGCAAGAATAAACTTTTCCATATGATGAACAAGTGCTCTTTCAACCTCTCGTTCGTGGGCTTCATTGGCTATACTTAAGAAATCAAAAGTGTAGGGATCTTTTAACGTATAATGCGCGAGTTCAGATTGCGGTGATGGTAATTTATCTTTAAAATTTGTGATAGCTTGGCCTTGACGTTTATGCAAAGAGAGCTCTATTTGTGCCACCATAGCATGACGTGACCAGCCATATTCAATAGCATGCTTTACGTAAAATAATCTAACGTGTTGGTCCGATACTTTGTCTAAAAGCGTCACATTATGATACCAGGTTAATTGTGCAAGCACCTCCTGCACAAATGCGTTATCAGTATACTCTTCGGCAAATTTACGCATATATTTCAAATTTCTGGTGCTAAATCCCTTCATTTCTGGGAATGTTGTGCGTAAGTCTCTTGACAGTTGGTCGATTACTTTGGCACCCCAACCTTGTTTGGCCTGTACCGCAAGGATTTGAGTGCCAATGTGATGATACAGCAACAGGAGTTCTTTATTGATGCTCAGCGCTGCTTTATACCGTGATGAAGCAACACGTTGTTTGAGTTCACTCAGTAATTGGCTGTATTCTTCACCGACAATATCCTCATGCATGGTTTTTTACCTGTTTTTCATGTTGTTTTGTCCATTGATGAGCGTGTGCGCTAATCATCGCCCTATTGCTTACAAATGGCAGGACTTAAAGAAGTAACGAGATGACAATCTAAGTGTAATTTAGAATATCAACGATGTCATTATGATGGCGTGTAACAAAAGCGTTATTTCTAAAAGCGCAGCGTGCCACTATTGCCATCCCGGACACTGCAACGCCACCCGTGTCATTCAGAACATTAGTGAGGAATCTCGAAATGCTTGTATGGTGTTGTTAGTGAGAACGTGCTACTTGCACGAGATCCCTCGTTACACTCGGGATGACATTCTCGCGCGAGATTCCTCCTTGGGTTCGGAATGACAGGCATTGCAGAAGGGCGCATGGGTCGCTACATTTTCTCTAACAACTTAAGCCCCAAAATCGTCAAGCCTTGGTGCATGACACCTGCTACCGCTTCACACAGCAGCAAGCGCGAGGTTTGTTGCGGATCGTCTTTGACGCGACAATCCCTATAGAAGACGTTGAAGCGACCGGCTAAGGCGTACAGATAATCGGTGAGATGATGCGGCAATAGGTCATCGGCAATTTGCCACAACACGTCACCAAATTGTTCCAGATGCACGGCCAGTAATACTTCGCTGGGATGACTCAGGGTGATGGGTGCGGTATGGATTAAGGTGGTTACATCAACGCCGATGTCTTGTTTGATGCTGTTGATGCGGGCATATACATACATCAAATAAGCCGCGGTATTGCCTTCAAATTGCAGCATGCGATCGTAACTAAAGGTGTAGTCATTGGTGCGATGACAGGACAGGTCCGCGTATTTTATGGCATTGATGCCTAAGACAGTCGCGCTCTGTTGTAATGCTTCACCGCTGAGGTTGGTATGGCGTTGATTTAATATATTTTTGGCTTTGTCTATGGCGGCATGCAATAGATCGATCAGGCGCTCGGTGTGTCCGGATCGGGTTTTGAATTTTTTGCCGTCGGCACCTAAGACTAAGCCTAACGGTAAATGATTGACGGTGACTGCGTGCGGATCTAAATAGCCGGCTAATTCGGCCGCTTTAAATAACATGGCAAAGTGAGTGGCCTGTCCGGCATCGGTGATGTAAATGATCCGATCGGCGTGTTCTACTTCGATGCGGTGACGTATGGAAGCCATGTCTGTGGTTGCATAGTTAAATCCGCCATCACTTTTTTGGATGATAAACGGCAAGGCTTCACCTTCGCGGTTGTTAAATCCGGGTAAGAAAATACATTTAGCGCCATTGGATAATTGAACTAAACCTTTATTTTCCAGATCAGTGATGGTCGGTGCGAGCAGTGGATTGTAGTAGGATTCCCCACGTTCAATCAAATCCACATCGAGCAGGTGATAGATTTCGGCATAAGCTTTGCGTGATATGTCGCAGATAATACGCCAGGCTTGCAGCGTGTCGGGATCACCTTGCTGCAAGGCAATAACAGCAAGGTGGGCTTTTTTCTTAAAGGCAGGATCGTCGTCAAAACGTTGCTTGGCTTCACGGTAGCCGCTGACTAACTGTGTGAGCGTGGTGTTAGTTGCAGAATGGAAGGCGTCGGGCAGGGTTTCTTGCAGATGTGCGATCAGCATGCCAAACGCTGTGCCCCAGTCACCGATATGATTCAGGCGTAACACACGATAGCCTAAGGTTTCAAACAAGCGTGATAAGCAGTCGCCGATGATCGTTGACCGCAGATGGCCAACATGCATTTCTTTTGCGGTATTGGGGCTGGAGAAATCAACAATCACGTGTTGCGGATGCGCAGTGAGAGGCACACCGAGTCCGGTGCTACGTAGCATGTTTTCTATGCGCTGTGCGACATAAGTGGGGGCAAGCGTCAAGTTAATAAATCCCGCACCGGCTACTGCGAAGTGGGCAAGCAGCGACGGTGTGGTGTTGTCTAGTTGTGCCACAATCGCTTGGGCAATAACACGCGGCTGGTCATGCAGCACAGACGCAAGTTTGAGGGCTATATTCGATTGGTAATGGCCAAACTCATCCTGTTTGGCGGGAGCTATACCCAATTTTTTAGTGTCAATCTGTAAGTGAGGAAATGCAGCTGTGATGGCATGCAATAATTTCTCTTCCAGCTGTTGTGTGGCGGTTAGCATGTGTTGGTATCCTGTGTGGGTCTTGTCACCGCTACAGCGTGTAGCGTTGCCAGATGATAGCAGCCACGCCGTGTAGCTGACAATTGTAGCGATCACCGGTGGTTGGGTTATGGGCGTTGTGTAGCACATGGTAATGATCGGCGCTGTCCCCGGCTTGTATGATGCGAACCATGCGTTGCTTATCTTCAGTCTCCACTATGCACGTGCGACCTAAGAGCGCGGGAATAGGTTGTGGCAAGCCAATCACTAAGGCGCCGCGTTTAAACTGTGGTGCCATGGCGTCATCTGGGATATACAAATGTACTGCTTGTGGATGTAATTGCAGGAGCAGAGCCAGTTCCTGTGGTGTCGTGTCAGCCGACGAGTGAGGCGATAATACGGCAACGGCTTGTTGATTTTCGATCAGTCTAGGCCCTTGTCCGCAACCGTGTAGCAGCCACTCTAGCGAGCAGTGGATGTGTTCGGCGTTTAAAATGAGGATGATTTGCTTTGCGCCTTTCTCGGTGAGTCCATTGTAGCGTCCCATTTCCCAGCTTTTTAAACTGCTGGCTTTTAACTGATATTTTTCTTCGATTTCACGCCGAGAGAGATTCGTCATTTTCCTCGCACGCATCAAGCGTAGCGCGCGTGCTTGTGTCTCTTGCCCGATGTGATCTGCGGCGTCGGATACCTCGTTGTGTTGAGATGACTTCATGGTCGCGCCTTCATGGAAAAATGTATGATACGTCAAGCCCGGTTGGTTTCTATAGCGCAAATCTAAAGGAATAGACACAAGCCTACAAGTTTTTCTCTAAAATAGAGAAAAATGTTGCGAAAGCGCGTATTTTGTGTTTTAATTGTCCCAATCTTGCACATGATTTGCGTAATTGTGCGACGCTTTCTGCAGCAACACATGCCGAGAAGCGTTGTTAACTTTACCGCTTTTATGCATTACAGAGCAAAGAATGCTTTATGAGAAGACGTGTCACCATTTAGGAGAAAAGTGATGTTAGTGTTAACACGAAAAGTTGGCGAAAGTATTGTTGTTGGCGAAGAGGCTGCTATTCGTCTGACCGTTTTAGGCATTAAGGGCAATCAAATTAAATTGGGTGTAGAAGCGCCCAAGAGTGTTCCCGTGCACCGTGAAGAAATCTACAAACTAATCAATGAACAGACAGATCATACACAAGAGTAGGTTGCTTCTGTTTTTAGTGCGTTGGCAACGCGAACAGGTTTCCTGTTTTTTGCCAAACGGTTAGCCCTTGCAAGGCTCTGCTTTTTCCCTAGAGACGGTACGGCATACGCGTGGCGTAGCGGGTGTTTTTGAACGGTTAGTGTGGCCCCAGTAAAATTCTCAAGTTTCTTCTGCTTGTCGTGGCGACGACTCGCGCGTTGCTGTGGCTAGGAAGGTGTAGCATGGATTGTGTTTTTTTACATGACCAATTGATTGCCGCGGATAAAGCGCATATTGCGGTGGATGACCGCGGTTTCTTATTTGGTGATGGTTTGTTTGAAACTTTGCGGGTAGACGAGGGACGCATCGGTTTTTTTGCGCAGCACGTCGCACGTTTAGTCGACTCGGCAACTGCCTTAGCCATTCCCATGCCTTACACGGGTGCGCAACTGTTTATTGCCTGTCAGGCATTACTGAATGCCAAAGGTTTGTCGCAAGGCACAGCCGCTTTACGCATTACGCTAACCCGAGGTCGTGCGCATGCCTCCGGCTTGACGCTCACGCCAGCACCGCCTACCTTGTTGATAACAGCCCGATCCTATGCCGTAGCTACAGATTATCGCCCGCGGGCTTGCCTTACCGATATTCGACGCAACCCAGTGTCGGTATTAGTGCAGCATAAAACATTACATTATTTAGAACCCACGTTGGCACGCCTGCAAGCCCAGCAGCAAGGATTTGATGAAGGCATTCTGTCAAATGTCGCCGGTTGTCTCACCGAGAGCAGTGTGGCGAATTTGTTTTTTGTATACCCCGATCGCATTGTGACGCCCAGGGTGGAAGAGGGGGTGTTACCGGGCATTATGCGCGCGGCGGTGCTGGAAATGGCGCGTCGCCGTGGGTTAGCGATAATCTTACAGTCAGTAACGCCTGAGCAAGCATTACAAGCCGACGCGGTGTTACAAACCAATAGTTTAGTGGGTATGCAACGCTTAGCCTGCATTGGCACTAAGGTGTTTGCACACGATACCACACCATTAACGGACGCGTTATTTGCCGCGTATCACGCGGCGTTGTCGGCAGATTGCTAGCGATAAGCTAATTACTCTTGTGTTTCAGCGTGTGCTGCAGAAGATGCAGCGATTTGGCAGTTTTCGCAGACGCCAAAAATTTCTGTGGGTTTGGTCGATAGTGCGAAGTGATGTTGTTGCAATACCGTATGGATGGTCTCTGCTAAGGACGCAATAGCAATCTCCTCTGCATGCCCGCATTGATCGCAAAGTAGCAATTGAGCGTGATGTCGGTGCGTTGGCATGCCACATGCCGTGTAAGCATTACAACTGGTGATACGATGAATCAGGTGTTGATCTTCCAGAAAGCTGAGGATCCTGTACACGGTCATCGCTTGTGCCTTGGGGTGCGTGGCCTTGAGTATGCGCAATAGCTCGTACGCGCTGATGGGATTTTCCTGTTCATGCAAAACTTGCAATGTAGCAAGCCGCAGCGGCGTAAGCTTGATGTGATGAGTGTCACAGTATTGGGTTATTTCATGTAGACGTTTTTCGGCTGTTTTCATTGCGTTGCTTGTAATGCGCATCCATGGGTTGAAATAACAGCAGCAAGCTTATCATTTAAGCTTTACGAAGTGAAGCGATCAGGCGCATTGCAAAATCCGTGTTCAGCACGTACAAACGGTAGCCTATTTTGTGGGTATTTTGCGCGTGGCTTGTCGTGAATTTTATGCGCGTACGCTGTCGGACAAGCGACGTTTGTTGTGTCATTTAGTTTATGGATTTATTGATAAAGCTATGCTAGAGTCGCCAGTGGAGTGTGCTTTATTTCCTCACAGTGATAGGGTATGCGTTACAACGTTAAAAACAAGGATGTGTAGTCATGGCTGACAGAATGTTAGGTACAGTGAAGTGGTTTGATGCCGCAAAAGGATTTGGCTTTATTCAGCGTGGTCAGGGCGAAGATGTGTTTGTGCATTTTCGTGCGATACGTGGCGACGGTTACCGTACTTTAGCGGATGGCCAGCAAGTTGAATTCAACATCACCCAAGGACAAAAAGGCTTACAAGCCGAAGACGTGGTGATAGTCGAAAACTAAGGCCGTGATGCAGCATCAAGGTTAGCACAGTGCTGAGTTAGGGGTGGTCGTTGCAGCTCTTGTAGCAGGGTTGTAGTAGGTTTTTTGCATTGTTTTTTCTTGCAACTTTCCGCTTCATCCGTTTGCGTCGCGACGGCCCTTCTGCATGGCTGCGAGGCGTGCGATAACACAACTGCCACACTGCGCAATTGGGTATTCGTGCGTTGCGTGATGAGCTTGACAAGGATGACGGTGATTCGTGCTTTGTATAACATGAGCAACGTCCTCTTCTCACCTGAAAATCTCAGCGGTGATGCTCTATTTCTTTTGCTTTATTACGGGTCAAACTTTTTAGGCCAATAAGTATTTGGGTTGTTCTCAGTGCCTTGCCTACAACGCGCGTTAAGTTGGTCTCTGGTAAGTGTTCCACGAAAAAACCTAAGCCACTCACTGCGAGTCGGCGGCCACGAAGATATGATGACTCGTCGCAGTGGTTTTAATGGATCGAGCTCCAAATCTTTTTGCAAAAGATTAGGATGCGCAGTCCTAATTTCATTGTTAGCTCTAGTCAGATTGTCTTGCGCTAATGTCGTATAGCCGGTCTCAATCACCAAATTGGCTGAGTCAGTTAACAGTGGGGCAACGATACCAATGACGTTAGCAATGTTGCTTTCTTCAGCGGTGTATTTAGTGGATGCTATTACCGTCTGCAGAATAAAACCTGATATGAAGACCGTCCATGGGCCGATGCTTGCACCGTAGGGTACGCCGTTAAGATTCGTTCGACATAAACGTGCCACCGCAACATCTTCGATACGATTTAAACTTCTAAGAAATGCGTAACACAAGCCACTTAAATAAGTAAATATTAGCACGGCAAATAAGCTGTGTTGCGTGTCTTCTTCGTTTTCTGCAACAAAAGGACTAGCGATTGCCATACCACTGGCAATGAAAGACAGTACTAAGCTTGTCCATGAATCTTTCATGACGTTATCCCAATTGGGCCCAATCCTATCATTTGGGTTGTGAACCACGGCTGGCGCCACATTACTGCTGACTCGGACCTTGATTTTCCATCATGCTACTTCTATCATCACCTTCATCACTCTTTCGCTTCTGCATTTCCACACCGCCAACATTCCATCACAGATACGGTTCATTAATACAATCGCTTTTATCATCCAGACACAGTGATGCGGAGTTGCGTTGATTTTTTAACAGGCCTTGCGCTACTCACTGTCAACCAAAAGTAGAAAGTTCCGGTTTTCTCCCAAGTAGAAAGTTCCGGTCTGTTTAAAGATAAGTTTTTGTCGTTTGGGATAATTAAGTTGTTTGTGGCTGAAAGTGTCAACTGTCTATCTG